>ERZ773103.415-NODE-415-length-47524-cov-3.667530_pt1 | contig 47524 bp, 36 predicted proteins | sample MGYA00511118_ERZ773103 | MGnify/ENA primary metagenome ERZ773103 (study PRJEB29015, sample SAMEA2737821) | human gut metagenome | biome: human gut; feature: human-associated habitat; material: faeces | place: China | collected 2012 ... | reverse complement strand
AATACATGCATGGGAAAAAGTTAAAGGATTCGCAATAAAAGCAGGAACAATAATATTAGGATCAACTATCCTTATATGGTTCTTATCTAATTTCAACTTCGGTGGAATGTGTGAAATGGAAGATTCTATATTAGCTAGCATAGGTAGATCAATACAATGGATATTTGCTCCACTTGGATTTGGTGAATGGAGAGCATCAGTTGCAGTTGTAACTGGATGGATAGCTAAAGAAAATATAGTTTCTACATTCGGTGTATTATTTGGGGCAGCAGATGCAGTAGCTGAAGCAGCAGCTGAAGGTAGTGCAGCACTTCCAGGACTTTCTGCAGTATTTACTCAAGCATCAGCATTTGCATATATGGCATTTAACTTACTTTGCATGCCTTGTTTCGCAGCAGTAGGTGCTATAAAGAAAGAAATGGGTTCTTGGAAATGGACTGGAATAACAATAGCATTCCAAATGGTAACTGCATATATAGTAGCATTCATCGTATACCATGTTTGTATGTTTATCTTTTAGATAAATTTCACTTAAATAAGTGTATAATGTATAAATAGGAGATGAATTAAAATGATCAATTGGATAATTGCAATAGTAGCTATATTAATAGTAGTAGCGACAATTGGCAATTTTATTAAAAAGTCAAAGTCTGGTAAAAGTGGTTGTGGTTGCGGTTGTAGTAGCTGCTCTTCAGCTGACAAATGCCATTCAGATATAGATCATGTAGTAGATGATTTAAAAAAAATAAAATAATACGTAACCTAAATGAAAAACTCTAGTATTTTGGTCCCCCCAATTTAACTAGAGTTTTTCATTTTTAACTAAAATATTTTCATTGAATAATGAAAAAAATAGTAATAATATAATAGATAAGTAAGATAAAGAAGAGTATTTAGATTTAAATACGGAAAAGGAGACAAAATGATAAAAGATAAATTACAAAGATTAAGAGAAGATATGAAAGCAAAAAATATTTTTGCTTATGTAATACCTTCTGCAGATTTTCATCAAAGTGAATATGTAGGAGATTATTTTAAATGTAGACAGTTTATTTCTGGTTTTACAGGCTCAGCAGGGGCTGTAGTAGTTACATTAGATGAAGCTGGACTTTGGACAGATGGTAGATACTTTATACAAGCAGAAGAGCAATTAAAAGGTTCTACAATAAAATTATTCAAAATGGGAGAAGAGGGAGTACCAACTATTGAACAATATTTAAATTCTGTTTTAAAAGATGGCGATACTTTAGCATTTGATGGAAGAGTACTAAATGCAAAAGAAGGCTATGGATATGAAAAAGAATATAGCGATAAAAATATAAATATAGTTTATGAATACGATTTGATAGATGAATTATGGGCAGATAGACCTTCTATGTCAAAAGATAAAGCGTTTTTATTAGATGTAAAATATGCTGGTGAAAGTATACAAGATAAATTAACTAAAGTAAGAGCTATAATGAAAAAACAAAATGCTACAATGCATATATTAAATTCATTATATGATATAGCATGGTTATTGAATATAAGAGGAAACGATATAAATAACACACCTGTTGTTTTATCTACAGCAGTTATAACTTTAGATAAAGTATACTTCTTTATAGATGAAAATAAATTAAATGATGAAATAAAAGAAGAGTTCAATAAAATAGGAATAGAGATAAGAGATTACTTTGAAATATATGAATTTGTAAAAAACAACGATTTTGTAAAAAGAATGTAATTTTAGAGAGATATATACGTATAAAAAAATAAAACGTGATTTTAATTTGCAGTGATATGGATTCTATGATATAGTGTGGTAAAGTGATGCTGTGAAAAAAAACAAAACCCCGTCGGCAAACAAGGCGGGCAGCGCAGGAAAGGGGATTATAACAATGTATATTACATGCCTGGACGTAGAAGGAGTACTGGTACCGGAGATCTGGATCGCATTTGCAGAGGCAAGCGGAATCCCGGAACTCAAAAAAACGACACGCGACGAACCGGATTACGATAAACTGATGAGATGGAGACTTGGAATCTTAAAAGAGCACGGCCTGGGACTGAAAGAGATTCAGGCTACGATTGAGAAGATTGATCCACTGCCGGGCGCAAGAGAGTTCCTCGACGAGCTGCGCACCTTCTCCCAGGTGATCCTGATCAGCGACACCTTCACGGAGTTTGCCGCACCGCTGATGAAAAAACTCGGCTATCCGACCCTGTTCTGCAACTCCCTGGAAGTCGCAGACGACGGAGAGATCACCGGCTTTAAGATGAGAGTCGAGCAGTCGAAGCTCACCACGGTCAAAGCACTGCAGTCTATCGGATTCGAAACGATCGCAAGCGGCGATTCCTATAATGACCTCGGCATGATTCAGGCAAGCAAGGCAGGATTCCTGTTCCGCTCGACCGATAAGATCAAAGCCGACTATCCGCAGATCCCGGCGTATGAGACGTATGAGGAGCTGCTTGGAGCGATCAAAAAGGCAATGGAGAAATAAGTATAAATACGTTTATAAAAAATGCAGAGAACCGAAAAAACAGGTTCTCTGCATTTTTTAATTATTTTTTTAATTCCGCAGACCGCTGCTCACCAAGTTTGATGCATTCCTGAATCCACTGCAGTGCAGCTTCTTCCCGGTACACCGCGCCGCGCAGGACGAGATAATCCGAAAACGCGCGGTCATCTGTGGGAGGGATTTCATCAAACTTTTTCTGGTTTTCCAGCAGATGTTCCAGATGCTTCTGATGCTGGGAAAGCTGGTCGGCAAGAAAACGCTGCTGAAAATCCGGCGAAGCGCCGTCGAGGAAGAAGAGCCGCAGGCGGGATTCATCCTTGGATGCCGTCTGGATCGGGCAGAGCGTTTCTTCCCATTCCGAAAAATCGCGCCGTCCTTCATCGGTGATCGTATAGACCTTCTTCTCCAGCACATTTCCCGTGATTTCCACCCGATACTGGATCAGCCCCTCGGCGTTCAGTGATTTCAGTTCCGGATAAATCTGGCTGTGCTTTGCATTCCAGAATTCAAATAAGGTTGTCTCAAATTCTTTCGACAGTTCATAGCCTGTCATTTCATTTCGGTTCAAAAGTCCGAGAATCGCATATTTCAAAGTTCCCATTCGCATGAAACTCCTTTATCCAAATAATTTTTCAAAACCGTTTTGCTTTTGTGTTTTTGAGTATAGCACAGCTTCACCGGAAAATCCACAGAAAAAATAAGTAAAATAAAACATGTAAAAGTTGACATGTTTTGCGGTTGGTGATAAGATAACAAAGAATTACAATTATGAGGAAAGGATTTGAACTGCACCTATGACAAACAACAAAAAAGACCTTCTGAAACGTTACCTGATTTTTCTTGCGGGACTGTTTGTAAACTCCCTCGGGGTTGCACTCATCACCAAAGCAAATCTCGGAACGTCTCCGATCTCTTCGATCCCTTACGTATTAAGTCTTAACTTTGCATTATCTCTCGGAAACTTTACGATCATCTTCAGCATCCTGCTGATCGTTCTCCAGATTGTGATTCTCGGAAAGAATTTCAAACCGGAATCCCTTCTTCAGATCCCGGTATCCATTGCCTTTGGATTTTTCATTGATTTCAGTATGATTCTGTTAAACGCACTGAATCCGCAGATGTATGCGGCAAAAGTTGCTTATCTTCTGATCGGATGTCTGATCCTCGGCGTCGGTGTTTACATGGAAGTGCTCGCTGATGTTGTCATGCTGCCGGGCGAATCCTTTGTCCGCGCGGTTGTTGCCAGATGGGAAACGGAGTTCGGTGTGACGAAAATCGCATTCGATGTTTCGATGGCCGTCATTGCCGCTGCCGCTTCGTTCTTCCTGGCGCGTGAGCTGAACGGTGTCCGCGAGGGAACCATCGTAGCAGCCCTTCTGGTCGGATTCATTGCCAGAACGATTGGCAAAAAACTGCATTTCCTTCCGGGGATGCTGTTTGAATAAAAAAAAATGGGGTATTTTACAGATTTAAAAAAGAGGAGGAAGCAAAAATGAAATACGATTACCCACACCTTTGCAGCCCGATTACCATTGCAGGAAAGACCTTCCCGAACCGCATGTTTTCCGCACCGATGGGCGGAACTGATATCACGAACGACGGATGTATCGGACCGAAGTCCGCAGCATTCTATGAGCTTCGCGCAAAGGGCGGAGCAGCAGCTGTCACCGTCAGCGAGTGCATGGTACACCCGGTAACCGATGGTTCCCATGCGTATCATCTGGATACCGCAGTCTTAAATTCCCTGGCATCTGCAACGTACGCTGCCGATGCAATTTCCCGCCACGGCGCTGTGCCGAGCCTGGAGCTGTCCCATTCCGGTATGTATGCCGGAACTTACATGACCGATAAAACGAGACAGCACGAAATGTGCCAGTGGGGCCCGTCCGACACGACACGCCCGGACGGCGTACCGGTCCGCGCACTGTCGAAAGAGCAGATTGATGAGATCGTACAGGCATACGGAACGGTAGCAGGCCTTGCCAAACGCGCCGGTTTCGAGATGATCATGATCCACGGCGGCCACGGCTGGCTGATCAACCAGTTCCTCTCCCCGTATTTCAACCACAGAACCGATGAGTACGGCGGAAGCCTGGAAAACCGCTGCCGCTTTGCCTGTCAGGTACTCGATGCCGTCCGCGCCGCTGTCGGCCCGATGTTCCCGATCGAGTTCCGTTTCAGCGGTTCCGAGCTGTTCGAGGGCGGCTATGATCTGGAAGAAGGTGTCCGCATCGCACAGACATTGGAGTCCCGCATCGATCTGCTTCACGTTTCCGCCGGAACGTATCAGAGAGGCTTCGGCGATACGCATCCGTCGATGTTCAAAGACCACGGATGCAACGTTTACCTCGCAGCCGAGATCAAAAAACACGTTTCCATTCCGGTCGCAACGATCGGCGGTCTGAATGATCCGGCGCAGATGGAAGAGATCATCGCATCCGGAAAAGCCGATGTTGTTTACATGGCAAGAGCCCTTCTCGCAGATCCATTCCTGCCGCGCAAAGTCATGGAAAACCGTTCCGAAGATATCGTGCACTGCCTGCGGTGCTTCACCTGTATGGCAGAGCGTGCGGCAACCGGCACGAGACGATGCACCGTCAATCCGCTGATCGGAAGAGAGATGGAGGGCGATGAAGTACAGCCGGCTCTGGTGAAGAAAAAAGTCCTCATCGCAGGAGGAGGCCCTGGAGGACTGTATGCGGCATGGACTGCAGCAAGAAGAGGCCACAGCGTGGTGCTCTGCGAGAAAGAAGTAGCGCTCGGCGGTATCTTAAAGAGCGAAATTGCCCTGCCGTTTAAACGGGAAATGTTCGCGCTGACCGAGACCTACGAGCGTTTCGCAAGAAATGCAGGTGTGGAAATCCGCTTCAACACCGAGGTAACACCGGAGTACGTCGAGAAAGAAGCACCGGATGCCCTCATCATCGCCGCAGGCTCCCGTCCGCTTGTTCCGCCGATCAAAGGCATGGATGGAGAGCAGGTTGTCGTTGTCAATGAGCTGTACCGCAATCTCGACAAGATTTCCGACAAAGTCGTTGTCATGGGCGGCGGCCTCGCCGGATGCGAGTGTGCGATCTCTCTTGGCATGGAAGGAAAAGAAGTTCAGCTCGTCGAAATGCGCGACGCCCTCGCCCCGGATGCAAACGTCCGCCACCGCCCGCTGCTCTTAAAAGAAATCGAAAAACAGGTCAAAGCCGTCCACACCGGTTACCGCGCCGAGGAGATCACCCCGGAAGGCGTATGGTGCACCGATGCGAATGGGGAGCGCCACCTCGTAGAAGGAACCACCGTCATCTGCGCCCTCGGCCAGAGAGCAAGAACCGACGTTGTAGAGCAGCTCCGTAATACCGCGCCGTTTGTACGCGTGATCGGAGACGCAAGACGTGTATCTACCATCACCAATGCCGTATATCAGGGGTATCATGCGGCGCTGGATATTTAATCAAGAATAGAAATTTTGGAAATGCTGTACCATGGAAAAAGAATCCGTGGTGCAGCATTTTTTAAAAGATAAAGTCTACCAATCCGCGTTTTTTCCGTGTATAATGAATGTATCAGTCAGAAAAAATGTGAACAGGAGGACGCCATGGGAAGATTTTTAAATCCGGGAAATGAAGCATTTTCGGAAGTCATTCATTCGGAAATTTATGTAGATAAAACACCGCTTCTGGAATACACCAATAAAGTAATCAGTACGACATCAAAATTTATCTGCAGCAGCCGTCCCAGACGTTTTGGAAAGTCGATTACAGCGGAGATGCTGTCAGCATACTACAGCAAGGGCTGTGATTCCAGAGCACTGTTTGCAGATTATGCGATTTGCAAGGCTTCGTCTTTTGAAAAACATCTGAATCAGTACGATGTCATTCATTTTGATGTACAATGGTGCATGATGGACGCCGGGAATGCGGATCAGGTTGTGGAATATATCAATCATGGAATACTGCAGGAACTGAAGGAAAAATACGGAGAGTTGATTCCGGATACGGTAAAAACTGCTTATGGTGCGATGTCTTATATCAAGGCTGCCAGCGGAAACAAATTTGTTGTCATCATCGATGAATGGGATGTACTGATCCGTGATGAGGCACAGAATCATAAAGTACAGGAAAAGTATATTGATTTTCTGCGTGGCATGTTTAAAGGGTCAGAACCGTCAAAATATATTGCATTGGCGTATCTGACAGGAATTCTGCCGATCAAGAAATTAAAGACACAGTCCGCTCTCAACAATTTTGAAGAATTTACCATGCTGGATGCAGGAAGAATGGCACCGTATGTTGGCTTTACAGAAGAGGAAGTGCATGATTTATGCGACAGGTACGGACAGATCTATGAGCAGGTGAAATTATGGTATGATGGATATTCTCTGGAAGGGTATCAGGTATATAATCCAAAAGCCGTTGTCAGCCTGATGCTGAATGGAAAATATAAAAGCTACTGGTCCAATACCGGCAGCTATGAAGCAATCGTGCCACTGATTAACATGAATTTCGACGGACTGCGGGCGGCAATTATAGAAATGATGTCGGGGGCCGCCGTGGATGTGGATGTGACATCTTTCCAGAATGATACCGTAAGCTTCGCCAACCGGGATGATGTACTGACGTATCTGATCCACTTGGGATATCTGGCTTACGATCAGGACAGGGAGCAGGTTTTTATTCCAAATGAGGAAATCAGACATGAATTAAACAATGCGGTGAAACGCAATAAATGGAATGAAATGATTACTTTTCAGAAGGAATCCGCAGATTTGCTGGATGCAACCCTGGATATGGATGAAAAAGCGGTAGCAGATGGGATAGAGCGAATTCATCAGGAGTACAGTTCGGTGATCCAATATAATGATGAAAATTCCCTGAGCAGCGTGCTTACGATAGCATATTTAAGCTCTATGCAGTATTATTTCCAACCCGTAAGAGAGCTACCGACCGGACGCGGTTTTGCAGATTTTGTTTATCTTCCGAAACCGGAATACAGAACAAGTTATCCGGCGCTGCTGGTAGAACTTAAGTGGAACAAAAGCACAGATACTGCCATAGAGCAGATCTGGGATAAAAAATATCCGGATTCTATTCTGGAATATACAGGAAATATTCTTCTGGTGGGAATTAACTACAATAAAAAGACGAAAGAACATGAGTGCAGGATTGAAAAGATAAAAAGATAGAAAACCGAATGCTGAGAGGAAAAACGTCATATCATGGACAACGGAATTCATGATATGACGTTTTTGTAAATATTTCAGTCGATACGAAATAGGAATGAACGATTAGATTTTAGAAATTTTTTTAAAAAAGTCCTTGACCGGTAGCAACTCCCGGGTGATAAGCTAAAGCTACAAAGACAGGGAAATAACAAAATATCACACATCAAAATAAAACAGGGAGGTTATGATGATGAACTTTACATTAAGCAATCAGGTGCAGATTCCGGCAGTGGGAATCGGAACCTTTATGATGACACCAGATCAGGCAGAGCAGGCGGTTGTGGACGCATTAGCCTGCGGATACCGCATGATCGACACTGCACAGGCTTACATGAATGAGCGCGCGGTCGGACGCGGAATCAAAAGATCCGGTGTGGCAAGAGAGGACATTTTCATCTCCACCAAAATCTGGGCAAGCCAGTATCTGACAGAAGGAACCGTAGAAAAGAGTCTGGAACTGCTTGGAACCGACTACATCGATCTGATGTTTATCCATCAGCCTGCAGGTGATTTCATGGCAGGATACCGTAAACTGGAAACGGTAGCGATCCGTCCGATGGTAAACCAGATTGAAATGCATCCGTACTTCGCACAGGAGTCTGCATTAAAAGTCATGGAAGAGTACCAGATCGTGCCGGAGGCATGGGCACCGCTCGGCGGAGGACGCCACAATCCGTTTGACAACGAGATGGTAAAAGAAATCGCTGCCGCACACGGAAAGACCGTAGGACAGGTTGTTCTGCGCTGGAATGTGCAGCGCGGCGTTGTGGTCATTCCGAAATCGGTTCACAAAGCGAGAATCGAAGAGAATTTCCAGATATGGGATTTTACACTGACTGAAGAGGAGATGCAGAAAATCAGTTCACTGGATCTTGGCTATCAGGGAACTGCGGTCAAGCATTTTGATCCGGAATTTGTTAAAATGTGCAATATCAGAAAGATCCACGAATAAAACAGGGCGGTTTGGTTTCCAACTGCTGTAAGATCATTTTTGCACAGGCAGACGTTGCGTTCCTGGATCCAGAATATTCGATGTCTGTACCATTCCAGTAGGTCATTTCCGGTGCGTTTGATACCTTAAGCCGTGCAATGGAAACATATTTCGGCAAACCGGAGGAAAACAATCTGTCCGATGATATCAATGAGGCACTTGCGGCAGAACTGCTGAAAGGAAAAACATATAACTCTTAAAATTTCTTGCAGGATTTCACCCTGTGTGGTACATTATAGTTATGAATTGCGGTGGCCGTCTTCGGACAACACCTTGAAAGAGCCTGATGCGTCGGGCTCTTTTTATTATAGGTTTTAGCTTGCTTATTTAATTGAAGTGGCTAACATGGGGCTGCCCTTGGTGTGCAAGAAGTAGAAAGCAATAAAATAAAAACAATAATGACAATATCTAAGCCAGAGGCCTAGGTGTTATTTTTAGCAAGTATTATTGCAGAATATCAGGTGCTTATTATAACAAATAGAAAGAGGAAATGAGACAGGGGAAAAGAATGAAGAAAAAAACAACAATATTATTACTGGCAGGGAGTCTGATGATAGCTGGAATAGCTGCTCTCCTGTACCAGAGCCAGAACAGCAGAAATCAGATCCGTCATTATACGGCCTTTTTTTCAACAACAGGGGAAGAGATCACTTCGGATAATGATATGAAAAAGAAGATCGCTGAACAGATCGGAGCCGATTGTGAAGAAACATGGCTGAAAGGACAGACAAAGGATAATGCACTGAATGCTTATATTGCAGCCGGCGAGTATCCGGATTTTATTTCCGGCGAAAGTAAATTATATGATGCAGGAGCACTGATTCCCATTGACGAATACTGGGACAATTATCCCAATATAAAAAATTATCTGACAGAGGAACAGTGGGACCTGTTTCGGCAGGCAGACGGACATATCTACTGGATTCCACAATTCGGAGTTTCACAGGGACAGGACACGGAAGTAATCCACAGCGGAGAAGCTTTCTGGATTCAGACAAGAGTTTTGAAATGGGCAGACTATCCGGAAATCACGACGGTGGATGAATATTTTGATCTTCTGGAACGGTATCAGGAAGCAAATCCCTGCCTGGAAAATGGAACACCGAATATTCCGTTTGCTATTTTATGCGATGACTGGAGATACTTTTGTCTGGAGAATGTTCCTCAATTTCTGGATGGATATCCGAATGATGGGAGCTGCATCGTAGATCCAGATACACTGCAGGTCATTGACTATAATACAACACCGACAGCCAAAAGATACTATCAGAAATTAAATGAAGAATACAAAAAAGGAATGATCAGCCCGGAAACATTTCTGGATACTTATGAAGAATATCTGGACAAACTATCCACAGGTGCTGTTCTTGGCATGGTAGATCAAAGATGGCAGTTTTATTATGCCATACAGACAGCGTATGATTCCGGAAATCTGCGCAGTTATGGATGTGATTATGTGCCACTTCCGATAACAATAGACAAAAAAGTAAAGAATCAGTGGCATACGGCAAGATCAGCAGAGCTGGATACCGCGTCAGGACTTTCTATTACCATTTCCTGTGAAGACCCGGAAGGGGCAATGCAGTTTGTAAATAACCTCCTTGATCCGGAGATTACGAAATTACGTTTCTGGGGAGAAGAAAATCTGGATTATTCGATAGACGAAAACGGAATATTTTATCTGAATGAGGAGCAGGGCGTAAGGGTAAATGATCAGAAACTGAAAAAGACGCATTTTTGTACATATTCCTATTTTCCAAGGAGTGAAGGAATGCTGTCAGATGGAATCAATGCATTTTCGCCGGAAAATCAACCGGCAGAATTCTGGAAAAGCCAGCCCTGGGATATACAGGAATGTTTTGAGGCGTATGGAGTAACAAACTATGTAGATATGCTTGGGAGAAATGATGCGCCGGGAGTGTGGTATCCCATGTATTCGTATACCAATTCACTGACATCAAATACACAGGCAGGACAGACACTGGAACGGATGGATGAAGTAAAACACCGGTGGCTTCCGCAGGTGATTCTGGCACAGAATTTTGAAGAAACATGGAATTCCTATATGGAAGCATACAACGCATGCGATCCACAGAGCTATTTTGAGGATTTACAGAAAGAGCTCAATCAACGAATGAACAAAAAGAATAGCAATTTTTGCATATTGAATGACAAGAACTAAATAGTCCGAAGGCCCCTATTTGTTTACAATGGTGATAACCAGTAAACAGATGGGGGCTTTTTATAAAATACGGGAGGGAATCCTATGAGAATTTGTCTGGAGCAAAGTGCCTTTCCGGGCGTAATCAGAGTTACGGAAAAGGTAGCACACGATGTGGAACTTGTATCGGGAAAGAAACCGCAGATTCTGGTAGAAAAAGAGATACCGGAAACACTGGAAAGCAGCGGGGAGGACTTGCCGCGACGAAAGGAAAAAGCAGCTTCCTGAAAAAGCTGGAAGAAGCCGGGAGTGCGGAATTAAAAGAGCTGGAACAAAAGAGAGAATGCTATGCATGGATTTTTCCTGAAATAAAAAACAGGACAAAATCGAACCTTCTTGTAATTGCCGGGAGCGACAAAAGAGGAACGATTTATGGCCTTTTTCATTTATCGGAAATGCTGGGAGTCTCACCGTTTGTCGACTGGTGCGGACTGATGCCGCCAAAGCAGGAAAAGATAGAACTGAGGGAAGACATGGCCTGTATCAGCAAAGAGCCATCCGTCAGATACCGGGGATTTTTTATTAATGATGAATGGCCGGCATTTGGAAACTGGTGCAATCATAATTTTGGCGGCTTTAATGCAAAAGCTTATGATCATGTATTTGAACTTTTACTCAGATTAAAAGGAAATTATCTCTGGCCGGCTATGTGGAGCGCAAGATTTGCAGATGATGGACCGGGTCTCTTAAACGCAGAGCTTGCAGATGAATACGGAATTATTATGGGAATGTCACATCATGAGCCGTGCTTAAGGCAGGGGGAAGAATACAAATATCTTAGGGGAAAGAATTCTGTTTACGGAGATGCCTGGAATTTCAGAACAAACAGAGAGGGGATTACAAAATTCTGGGAAGATGGACTGAAAAGAAGCGGAAAGTTTGAAAATGTGATCACCGTCGGCATGCGTGGAGAAGCGGATACTGCGATCATGGGAAAGAATGCAACACTGGAAGATAATATTCAATTGCTGCGGGATGTACTGAAAACGCAGAAAAAACTGATTCAGGAACATGTCAATCCTGATCTGACCAGGGTTCCGCGTATGATAGCCTTATACAAAGAAGTAGAAGAATTTTTCTATGGAGATGAAAAAACAAAGGGACTGATGGGAGCAGAGGAGTTAGAGGATGTGATTCTGATGCTCTGTGATGATAACTATGGAAATCTCCGGACACTTCCAACAGAAGAGATGCGAAAACACGCAGGCGGCTATGGTATGTATTATCATCTGGACTACCACGGATGGCCGGTTTCCTATGAGTGGATCAACAGTTCTTATCTGCCGAAAATCTGGGAGCAGATGAGTATGGCATACGATTTTGGTGTGCGGGAACTCTGGATGGTAAATGTCGGAGACATCGCCACACAGGAATTTCCACTGAGCTTTTTTCTGGACATGGCGTATGACTTTGATCGCTGGGGAAGCAGGGCGCTTAACTGCACGCAGGAGTACACCAGAAAGTGGGTGAGACAGCAATTCGGTTCTGTGGAAGAAGAGACACAGGACACTATTGCAGACATTTTAGAGCAGTACACAAAAATCATCCACAGAAGAAGGCCGGAAGCACTGAACCCGGAGACGTATCATCCGGTGCAGGAAAAGGAAAGCAGCAGGATCTTCGAAGAAGCAGAGCAGCTTTTGAAAAAACTGCAGGACGTATATGAAACAATTGAAAAAACGAATCCGCAGAATCTGTCCGCATTTATCGCGCTTGTATATTATCCGGCATTTGGGACAATGAATCTTGTGAAGATGCAGATTCTTGCAGGCTGGAATCATTATTATGCTAATCTTGGTGCGGTCTGTGCCAATGATTATGTGGATGAAGTGGAAAGATGCATGGAACAGGATCGAAAAGCTGTGGAAATGTATCATCAGATGGATCAGGGAAGATGGTATGGAATGGGAATGTCACAGCATATTGGATTTACACACTGGAATGAAGATGAATGCAGGAATCCAGTCGTTATGCGGGTCATACCATTAAAGAAAAGATCCATCCTTGTGGCAGCAGACGGCACGGCGCAGCATGCGGAAGGAAGCCCGTGGCTGGATAACACGATGAAATTAAAGGATTTCTTAAATCCGGACTGTACCAGAGCATCCGTCACCCTATATAGCCGGAGTGATTTAAAGGCAGAGTACAAAGTTCTGAAAAAACCGGGCTGGCTGTCTGTGGAGCCGATGGAAGGATGGCTGGATGGCGTGAGCCAGAAGAAAGTGCGGCTGAATCTTACCTTGATAAAACAGAGATTACCGGAAACGAACCAGGATACTATTCAGGATTCGCTCGAGATTGCAACACCGGAAGGAAAATGTGAGATTACAGTGCCGGTTTATACAGGAAATCTACAGGATAAGAAAAATGTATTTGTGGATACAATGGGGTATCTCAGCATCGAAGCGGCACATTATGTAAATTCTGTTCCTGGAAATTACAAAGACAGACAGGTAAAATTTGAAAATCTGCAGGGATATGGAAAGACGAATTCAGCGATGAAGGCATTTCCATCCGATGCCTGCACAGTTCCGGGACAGGATGCGCCGTATCTGGAGTATCAATTTGTTTTGGAAGAAAGCGGAACATATGAAGCAGAATTCTATATGCAGCCATCCAATCCGGTTACCAGAGAGAATCAACTTCTTTATGCGGTCAGGATAAATGAAGAGATGACAGAAACCGTAAACGCAGTGGAGAAAGATTATCAGGTCGGTGATCAGGCAGAGAAATGGGCAGAAGGTGTTCTGAGTCAGATTCGAAGACAAACAGTTTCGATAAAATGCAGAGCAGGGTTCAATACACTTCGGGTCTATCATGTGACACCCGGCTTCGTTCTCGAAAAAATCGTGATTTATCCGATGGGGGAAAAGCCGGAAGAAAGTTATCTTGGACCGGCAGAAACGTATCACGGCAGACAGGAGGAAAAATAAAATATGGCAGGAGCATATGAAACAGGAGTATACCGCAATATTTTTAAAGAGTGTGGATATTCCGAAGAGGAAATTGAAAAAAGAGTGAAAGAAACATTTGAAACAATCTTTTATGGGAGTGAAGAAGAGCGTTTCTATCATGAAGCAGGTGCGGACATGGGATACATGGAGGACACCGGAAATCATGATGTCAGAACGGAGGGCATGTCATATGGAATGATGGTGTGCGTCCAGATGAACCGGAAAAAAGAATTTGACCGTTTATGGAAATGGGTACGGACGTATATGTATATCGAGGATGGTCCGGGAAAAAATTATTTTGCCTGGTCGTGTGCTGTCGATGGTACAAGAAACGCGGACGGACCGGCACCGGATGGAGAAGAATATTTTGCAATGGCGCTCTTTTTTGCTTCAAAGAGATGGGGAGATGGAGAAGGCATTTTCGATTACAGCAGCGAGGCAAGAGCAATTTTACGGGAATGTGTCCATAAGGGAGAGCCAGGGCATCCAGGAGAGCCGATGTGGAATCCGGAAAATCATCTGATCAAATTTGTTACCTCTTTTGAGTTCAGTGATCCATCCTATCATCTGCCGCACTTTTATGAGCTGTTTGCGTTGTGGGCAGATCCCTGCGATCATGAATTCTGGAAAAAGGCAGCGGACGCAAGCCGAAAATATCTTCACACGGCATGTCACTTCCGAACCGGATTATCTGCGGAATATGCAGATTATGACGGAACACCGCATGCACAGCATCAGGAGATTTTCGGCCGTCATGACTGGTACTACAGCGATGCGTATCGTACGATTGCCAATATCGGAATGGATCATCTCTGGTTTGACGCGGATCCCTGGCAGACGGAAAATGCCAATAAGCTGCAGCAATTTTACTGTGAAGAACAGGCGGAACACTGGGATGGGGTATTTCTGACTGACGGCACCAGGCTGGAAGAAAAAGCACTTCATCCGACGGCAATTATTGCGGTAAATGCACAGGCCTCACTTGCCGCAGACGGACCGTATGCAGAGAAATGTGTAAGACGTTTCTGGAATACACCGCTTCGGACAGGCGAGAGACGGTATTATGATAATTTTCTGTATCTTTTTGCAATGCTTGCTTTGTCAGGAAATTACCGGATCTATCGGTAATAAAATCATATATTTTGCAGGAAGGTTTCCTATAGTTTCTCCCGGTGTACAGCACCTGGAGTTCTGTTACAATGGAGTTATCTTGAGTTAACATAGGAAAAGCAGGAGGAATAATAAGGATGGAAGGACCGAAGGCGCCAAGAGATCCGGAAAAAATGAGACCCTATTTTTATATTTTAAAGGACAAAGAAATTTTTGGATCAAAACAGGAAGATGGAACCGGAATCCAGTTCGTGTATGAGAGTGACGGAAGACTGATCAACAGTGCACAGATTGCCGGAAATATCACAGATCAGGAGGAACTGGCCTTACTGGAGAACGTAGAAGGATTTCGAAAACTGGTACACAGCATCGGAATCTCTGTGGAACTGGATGATCCCAGAGAGTCTGTTGAATTTGTGTTTCAGATGTATGGAAAAAAGGATCTCTATGGAGGGGGAACGAATCTGAAAACCAAACTGCCCGGAGATGGAATGGAGAGAAAAATAGATCTGTCCGATTATACATGGACAGAAGATGATGATATTCCGGGGCAGATAAAATTTATCTTTCAGATACCGGAATTGCTGGGAAAAGCAAGTGTAAGACTTTATTTAAATGATGGATATGATGCACCGAAAGAAACCGCAGAAGAAAAAATAGATGTCCGTTCGGAAGAATACAGGGAAATGATACAAAGATCTCTGATGAATTTCGGAAATACCTGCCGGATACAGAGAGTAATTGAAAAAGCCAGAGACGGAAAAGAAGTTACGCTTGCATATATCGGCGGATCTATCACGCAGGGGGCGGGAGCAATTCCGATCCATACAAAATGTTACGCCTATCAGTCCTGCAAATTATTTCAGAAGCGCTTTGCAGCACAGGATAATGTCAGATTGATAAAAGCAGGAGTGGGAGGCACCCCTTCGGAACTGGGAATGATCCGTTTTGACAGAGATGTTCTGCGCAGAGAGGAACAGCCGGATCTTGTAGTGATCGAATTTGCTGTTAATGATGAAGGGGATGAAACAAAGGGGGACTGCTATGAAAGCCTTGTACGTAAAGTGCTGAATCTTCCCTGGAAGCCTGCTGTAGTGCTTCTGTTTTCTGTTTTTGCAAATGACTGGAATCTTCAGGAACGCCTGAAACCGGTGGGATACCGCTATGATCTTCCGATGGTCAGTATACGGGATGCCGTAAGCCCGCAGTTTCAGATGCCAAAAGGACGGGGACGGGTTCTGACAAAAAATCAGTTTTTTTATGATATGTTTCATCCAAACAATATGGGGCACACGATTATGGCGGACTGTCTGCAGTATTTGTTTGAACAATGCGATCTCAGGAATCAATGTGGGGTTGAAACACTGGAAAGACAGATGAAGGCGGAAGAACGACTGAAAGAATGCATGAGCGAGCCACCCGCAATCGGAAAGAGTTTTGAAACAGTTCGTCTGCTGGATCGAAAAGATGGATACAGAGGAGCCGAAATTGATGAAGGTGGATTTACAGCCGTGGACAGGGAACTGCAGAGTGTCGAAATGGATGCAGAACTTACACCTGTGCCGCAGTTCCCGTATAACTGGATGTATGATGGCACCAATTCCGATAAAAACTATTTCGAAATGACGATAACCTGCAGAAGTCTGCTTCTTGTTTTTAAAGATTCCGGTGAAATTTATACGGGAAAAGCAGAGATTTCCGTAGATGGAGGATACTGTATGACAGCGGATCCGCATATCAATAACTGGCTGCATTGCAATGCGGTCATTCTTTTCCAGGAGGAAGAGAGTAAGAAACATATCGTGAGAATTACAATACCAGAAGAAGACAGGAATAAACAGTTTACGATTCTTGGATTCGGGTATGTACAGTAAAGGAGAAAGTTATGGTAACGGCAAATAATCCAATTTTATCCGGTTTTTATCCGGATCCGTCGATTTGCAGGGCGGGGGATGATTACTATATTGTAAATTCAAGTTTTGTTTATGCCCCGGGAGTTCCGATTTTTCACAGCAGAGATCTGGCACACTGGGAACAGATCGGAAATATTCTGAACCGGAAGGAGCAGCTTCCAGTAGAGGGAAGTGAAATCTCAAGAGGTATTTTTGCACCGACGATTCGTTATCATGAAGGATTATTTTATATGATAACAACAAATGTAAGCTACGGTGGAAATTTTATCGTTACAGCGAAAAATCCGGAAGGCCCGTGGTCAGATCCATATTACCTTGGTGAAGAAGCAGCAGGAATTGATCCAAGCCTGTTTTTTGATGAAGATGGAAAGTGCTATTACTGCGGAACAAGACCAAACCCGGAAGGTGTGCGATATAATGGGGACTGGGAAATCTGGGTACAGGAACTTGATCTGAACACCATGAAACTGACAGGAGAAAGCATGGCAATCTGGAAAGGTGCGGTAAAAGACTGCATCTGGCCGGAAGGGCCGCATATTTACAAAATCGGAGAATATTATTACCTGATGCATGCAGAGGGCGGTACAGGTCCGGAACACAGTATCTCAGTTGCCAGAAGCAGAAAACTGTTTCAGTGGTTTGAAGGATGCCCGAGGAACCCCATTTTTACACATCGCAATCTGGGAATGGATTATCCGGTGATTTATGCAGGCCATGGAGATCTTGTAGATGATGGACATGGAAACTGGTATGTAGTAATGCTTGCTTCACGGCCGTGCAGAAAACACAGCAGTATGGGCAGAGAGACATTTCTTGCTAAAGTGATATGGGAAAATGGATGGCCGGTCATTGCGCCTGGAGTGGGACATCTGGAAGAACAGGTGGAAATCCCAATGGAAGAATATCGCTTTGCACAGGAAGTTACAAAATGTGATCAGATTCATTTCTGGGATAAAGAGTTGGATCAGAGACTGATTGGAATTGGCGGGTGTGATGAAACCATTTATTCGCTGAAAGAAAAAGAGGGAATGCTGCGGTTGTATCCCCGAAAAGAAAGTATTGCAGAAGCAGCCTATTGCTCCTATCTTGGATTACGGCAGAAAAGCTATCGCTTTGAAGCGGAAACAGGAGTTTTCTTTGTGCCGGAAAACGAGAAGGAAACGGCAGGTCTGGTTCTTTACCAGAATCATGAGAATCATCTGAGGATGGAAATCGCAAAAAAGCAGGAACAGAAAGTTTTTCGTGTTGTAACGTGTATCAAAGGAACAGAAACGAAAGCAGCAGAAGTTTTACTGCCAGGAGAGACGGAACAACTGCTGAAAATACGCCTGCAATGCCATGATCAGACGGCAAAAGTATGGATTGCGTCAGAAAATGGCTGGGAATGTGCGGCAGAGGAAATCAGTCTTCTTCCGTACACAACAGAAGAGGCAGGTGGTTTTGTCGGATGTACCATCGGCATGTATGCTTCTTCTAATGGAATGGAAAGCAAAAACCATGCAGACTTTGCATGGTTTACCTGTAGCAGCAGGAATTAGGGATTTTTCTGCAATTTTTCCGGATAAATATACATATCGCGGAATTCCGTAGGCGTACATTGTTTGACAGAACGGAAGACGCGAAGAAAGGTGGAAAGACTGGAGAAACCAGACTGAAGTGCTGCTTCCGTGACAGGAATATCGGGATCGGATAAGAGCAGCATGGCATGATCAATTCTTTTGCGATTAAGGTATTTGTAATAGGTGGTATTTGTAAACTGCTTAAACAGTCTGGTAAAGTGGTATTTGCTGAAGCCTGCTGTTTTTGCAACCTGGTCAAGGGAAAGATCTTCCGTGCAGTGTTCATCAATATAATTGCAGATGGAAAGAAAACGATCCAGATATTCTTTCTGCTTTTGCGGTCCGGCATCAAAACGGCAGGATGCAAAGGCCTGGTATCTGCCGATCAGAGAAAGAATATCAAGCATGCGCGCATAGATAACAGCTTCCGAAAGAAAGGAATCCTCTTCATATTCCGAAAGAATCTGGCAGATAAGATGATAAATATCGGAATAGATGTCAGGAGCGGTCTGAGGAGTAAGAGTGAGAACCGGGGAAATCAGCGCGAGGATGGAATTGAGATCGCGGATTTTTGACACAACCGACCATTCAATCTGCAGAATAATTCGTTTTCCGTTTTCCGGTGCCACAAGAGAGTGAAGGATCCCAGGGCAGATGAAAATAATGTCGCCCTCCTGAAGAAGAACAGGTTTATCCCCGAGGAAAACCGTATAAGTCCCTTCCAGAGGCATAATGATTTCCATGGGAGTATGCCAGTGAATGGGATAGTCCTCGCAGTCTGTGTTTACAAAAAGCCGCAGACTGCTGTTCTCTTTATACGTTACGGTTTCGTGAATCCCGTCTAAATGTTCAATCATAATATTGCCTCCGGAGGACTGCTGTAAATTTGATATTATCATAATACAGTAAAACAGAGATCACAAGAGAAAAAATTGAAAGAAGAGAACTGAAAACAGAATTCCAATCTAAATCTGGATATGATAAGATAACTGTGTGAAAGATGACATTGGAAAATCCAGAAGGGAGCAGGCAGTGTCTGCTCCCTGATTCACGTGAGAGGTTCTGAGAATGAAAGAGTTGCTTCAAAAAATTGAAAAACGGATGGATGACTTTACGGTCAAAAAGAAATTATACATTTTATATATTTTTTGCGTACTGCTTCCGCTGATCATTACGGACAGCGTGGTTTTTTTAATCATAAGAAATTCCGAGATGGAAAAGCAGAAACATGATATGACCAACATTGCAAATGCGGTAAGCTACAACATCAGCAGCGTGGTAAATAATGCAGGAGAAATGGCAAAAACGATCTATACCAGCAGATATATTGATGATTTTCTATCCAGAAAATATGATACCTCTGCTCAGTATATCATGGAATACCAGGAGTTTTTCAAGGATACTTTGTTAGAAAATCTGCTGGGAATGAATCAGATTGTATTTACGATGTATACGAACAATGACACCATTGTGAAGGGAGGAAAAGTAGGTAATATAGAGGATCTGAAAGAAACGCAGGCGTATCAGAAACTGAACCAGAGTGGGGAAACAAAAGGTTTTTTCTTTGTCTATGACAAAAACAGATCCGGAACGGCAGAGGAACGCAAGGTGGTATTTCTTCAAAAACTCGATTTTTTTTCAGGAGATCAGGAAAAAATGCTGCAGTTGGAATTTGACTATGGGAACATGATGCGTACGCTTCAGAAAATGAATTTTGACAACGAAGTTTTGATCTGTGAGGAGAATCAGATTGTACTTTCCAATACGAAACATGGAAGCACAGGTTCAGACTTTGAAGAACTGGATGATAAAATAAAGAAGGGATATCATCAGACGGTCAATCTGTATGGTACGGAACTTGAGGTGTATGTCAGACGTACGGGGGAGAACGCGATTGCGAATATTGCTCATAATTTACCGAGTATTCTGCTTCTGATCCTGATTAATGCGATTCTGCCATTCTTTTTTGTACATATCCTGAATCATTCGTTCACAAAACGTATTACGGAGCTGAATGAAGTGTTTAAAAGCGTGGATTCCGAACAGCTTGTACCGATGCGTCATGAAGGCGGAAAAGATGAAATCGGAAGTATGGTTCGAAGCTACAATCGAATGGCGGCCAGGACAAATGAGCTGATTCAGACAGTTTATAAAAACAAACTCGTAGAGCAGGAGATGCTTGTCAGCCGCAAAAATGCAGAACTTCTTGCCCTTCACAGCCAGATTAATCCTCATTTTCTGTTTAATGCACTTGAGAGCATCCGCATGCACAGCATTTTGAAAAATGAGAATGAAACAGCGGATATGGTTGAAAAACTGGCTGTCATGCAAAGACAGTATGTCGAATGGGGCGAGGACTCTGTGACGATTGAACAGGAAGTGGAATTTGTAAAGGCGTATCTGGCACTCCAGAAATATCGTTTCGGAGAAAGACTGAGTTATCAGATTGAGATTGATGAAGAATGCAGAAAAAGAAAGGTTCCAAAACTTACGCTGGTAACATTCGTAGAAAATGCATGTGTGCATGGAATTGAAAGTAAAGCGTCTCCAGGCTGGATTTTTGTAAGAGTATATGAACAAAACGAGCTGATCTGCATGGAAATAGAAGATACTGGGAACGGAATGGAAGAAGGCAAAAGGCAGGAACTTCTGGAAAACATGAGAAACGCAGACATTGAGATGCTGAAAAAGAAAGGAAGGGTAGGAATTGTCAATGCATGTTTAAGATTGAAAATGGTATCGGAAAATAAAGTGAAGATCGATCTGGATGGAGAAGAAGGGGTGGGTACACTGATAACAATCTGGATGCCCCTGGAGTATATGTAGTGTAGAGCAGGGAGGAGAAAAATGTTAAAAGTACTGTTGGTTGATGATGAACCCTTTATCCTGCAGGGAATTAAGGTCATCATAGACTGGGAAAAAGAAGGATTTGAAATTGCTGCGACGGCAGAAAACGGTCTGGAAGCACTGGAATATTTGAAAAAAGAAAAAGTGGATCTTATCATAGCAGATATCCGGATGCCTGGTATGACAGGTCTGGAATTACTGGAGCAGATACGAAGGGAAGAAATATCGGATGCGTATTTTGTTATTCTGAGCGGTTATGCGGAGTTTGATTACGCAAGGCGTGCCATGCAGAATAAATGTACGGAATATCTGTTAAAACCTGTTGACCGGGAAACCCTGTTAAAACTGTTGCATAAGGTTCGTGCATTATCAGACCGGGAGAGACAGGAATCAAAGGCACATGAGGAAATGGAACATGCCTATTTTTCGAGACATCTGATCTCTTTAATCCATGGAAAATACGATGATGTCAATCTTAATTACGTAAAAAAACACATGAAAGATACGCAGGGAATCCGTTATGTGGAGATTCAGAAAGAACAGCCGAACAATCTGGAAGAACAGAGCGATAAAGACCTGCGGAATTTTCAAAGAGAGCTGTATGACTGCTGCAGAGAATTTTTGAAAGAAGATGCCAAGCACTGTGTATTTGATGTTTCTGCGGATGAAAAAATATATGATATTGGTTTTGTATATTCTGAAAACCTTGCGGAGCGTCTGGGAATGGATGATAAAACATACCTTTCTGCATTCCGGCAATATCTTGTCAATAATACGAAACAGCCGGTTATTATGCTGGTTGGGAAAAAAGTACCAGATATCAGCAATGTGGCAAGATCGTATGGTAATGCCTGTATGCTCCGCTCTTTTCAGGGGTTCCGGGCACGAAAAGAAATCTATTATTATGAGGATGAAGTGCAGGTTACAGCGGCTGGAATGGTCTTATGCAAACAGGGGCTGGATCAGCTTCTTACCACCATTGAACAGAATAACCACATGGAGATCCGGAAAGCAGTAGAACAGTTTTATGAAGAAATGAGTCAGATGGGAATGAATGCTGAGAGCATGAATCTGAATATCAATTATCTGCTTTTCCAACTGATCCATCTGGCGAGTGAGCAGGATAATGACGTAAACCAGGAAGAAATCCTGCGTCTGATCAGTGAAAGCAGCTTTGAGAATGGTATCCTGCGTGGCAGTAAGGCGCATATGGCGCGCTTTGCATGTGAATACGGCGATTATCTTTCTCAGCTTCGAAAAAACGTTTCCAGGGGCGTTCTCGGCATGGTAGAAAAAGAAATCAAAGAGAATTATGCCGCCAACCTCACGCTGAAGGGTCTCAGTGAAAAATACTATGTCAACAGTGCCTATCTCGGGCAGCTGTTTCGGAAAAAATATGGTCTTTCCTTCAAGGACTATCTGAACAATTTCCGGATGGAGCAGGCCGCAGGCCTTCTGATCCGCACGGATAAAAAAATTGTGCAGATTGCAGAAGAAGTAGGATATCATGATCTGGATTATTTTGTAAACCGTTTTATTCAGGTGAAAGGGTGCACACCGGCCAGATTCCGAAAACAGATGCAGCAGGGAAGTTAAAGAAAACAGGAAGTAAGAAACAGGGTAAATTATAGTGCGTATCTACGATCTATAATTTACCCTGTTTCTTACTATAGTTCATCCGATTGTTTCAAACCTGCAAACTGATAAAATAAATACTATCAAAGGGAGGTATTACAAGATGAAGAGAAAAAAAATTGTAAGCATGCTGCTTGCCTCGGCAATGGCAGCAACCCTGCTCGCAGGATGTGGAGCAGGAGGAAAGAGTTCCTCTAAGGGAGATTCTGACGGAGAGATAAAAGAATTTACCGCATTTTTTGCAGTCCCGGGATCCGAAATCAATGATGATAATGAGGTTCAGCAGATCATTGCAGAAAAAACAGGCGCAAAGGTAAAAGAAACCTGGCTGACGGGTCAGACGGATGTTGAGGCTATTGGCACCATGATCGCAGGAGGAGAGTATCCGGACTTTATTGAGGGCGGAAACGGACAGATGCAGTTATATGATGCCGATGCACTGGTTGCACTGGATGACTATCTGGATGATTATCCTAATATTAAAAATCTGTTCTCTGATCTTGAGTGGGAAAAATTAAGACAGGATGATGGCCATATTTACTGGATTCCACAGTTTAGCTGCATTAAAAATGAAGAAAAAGTATGTACACATAATGATGAAGCATTCTGGATTCAGGCCAGAGTCTTAAAATGGGCGGGTTATCCGGAAATTAAAACAATGGATGATTACTTTAATCTGATTGAATCCTACAACGAAGCGAATCCGACTATGGAAGACGGAACGGAAAATATTCCATACACCATCCTCTGTGACGACTGGAGATATTTCTGTCTGGAGAATGCCCCGCAGTTCCTCGACGGATATCCAAATGATGGATCCTGTATGGTAGATCCGGATACACTGACCGTTTTAGATTATAACACTTCGGATACAGCGGTTGCCTACTTCCGAAAACTGAATGAAGAGTATCAGAAGGGAATTGTAGATCCGGAATCCTTTACACAGAGTTACGATGAATATATTTCCAAACTTTCTACCGGACGTGTACTTGGAATGATTGATCAGTGGTGGGATTTCTCGAATGCAAATGATGCAATCAAACAGGCTGGACTGGATGAGCAGGGCTGCGATTATATTCCTGTTCCGGTTACGATTGATGGCCGTGACAATCAGTGGCACAATTCAGGCGGGGCATTTAATGAGTCGAGCGGTCTTGCAATTACAACAAGCTGTGAAGATGTGGAAGGAGCATTACAGTTTGTAAATGATCTTCTGGATCAGGATATTCACAATCTCAGATTTTGGGGTGTAGAGGGTACCGATTATGAGGTGGATGAAAACGGAGAATTCTACCGAACAGAGGAAGAGCGGACGAAACAGTCTGATACCGCGTACAAAGCATCTCATACCTGCCCATATTCCTACTTCCCACAGTACACTGGAACCAGTGATGATGGAATTAACGCCAATAAACCGGATGGACAGGCAAGTGAGTTCTTTGATGGATTAAATCAGGATGTAAAAGAAACCTTTGAGGCTTATGGTGTTGAGACTTATGTTGAGATGCTTGGAACAAATGAGGCACCTGGAGACTGGTATCCGATGTGGTCCTTCTCTAACAATTTCACAACAGATACACCTGGCGGAGTTGCATGGAACAAAATTGCAGATGTAAAACATGAGCAGCTTCCGCAGGTTGTTATGGCAAAAGATTTTGACGCGGCATGGGATACCTACATGGATGCTTACAATGCATGCCACCCGGAAGACTTTATCAGTGAACTGCAGACTGAATTAGACACAAGAATGGAGCAGGCAGCGAAGTTCAAATAAAAAATGAAATTTTGAAGCGGGCAGATGTGAAAAATTTCATCTGCCCGTTTTTTTAAGGAGTGAGGTCATGTCTTTAGCGAGAACAAAATCAAAAACAAAAGAGCCCAGAACAAAAATCACATGGAAAGAAATCAAAAGACAGAAAGTCCTGCTTTTCTGGGCAGCAATTATCGTAGCATATGGTGTGATTTTCTATTACCTTCCGCTTGCTGGCTGGGCAATGGCATTTCAGAACTACAAACCGAAACTAGGAATCCTGCATTCAGAGTTTGTAGGATTAGAAAAATTCCGGACACTGTTCTCAGATATGACGTTTATCCGTGTTATCCGGAATACTCTGGCAATGGGAGTTATCAATCTTGTTGTAACTTTCGTAACGGCAATTGCGTTTGCAATTTTATTAAATGAAATCAGAAGCCATATAGGAAAAAAAGTGGTTCAGACCATTTCCTATCTGCCGCATTTCCTTTCGTGGATTATTGTAACCGGTATTCTGCATGATATGCTTTCCGGAACTGGTATTGTAAATGAAGTTCTGGTGAATCTGCATATCATCAAACAGCCAATTAACTTTTTTGCACATACGAGCTACTTCTGGCCTATTGTTGCTTTTGCAAATGTGTGGAAGGAAACCGGCTGGAATGCCATTATTTATCTGGCAGCAATCACAGCAATTGATCCATCTTTATATGAGGCGGCATCCATAGACGGCGCCGGAAGGTGGAATAAAATTAAGTACGTGACACTTCCTGGAATCAAACCGACCATTATGATTCTTCTCCTGATGAACGTAGGCAACGTTTTGAATGCCGGATTTGAAATTCAGTATCTTTTAGGAAACGGCCTGGTACAGAGAGTATCACAGACCATTGATATCTACGTATTGAAATGGGGTATCAGCCAGGGCGATTATGCAATCGGTACGGCAGCAGGTATTTTCAAGAGTGCAGTCAGCATTATACTGATTATGATCGCAAACCAGATTGCAAAACGCAATGGCGAAGAGCGATTGTTCTAAGGAGGTTCATCATGGCAAAAAAAACTGGAAAAAAGACCGGAAAATTGGATCTGTTTCCGATAATAAATGGTATTATCATGGTACTGTTTATAGTCATTACACTGTATCCGGTATTAAATACACTGGCAATATCATTAAACGATGGTACAGATGCCCTTCGCGGAGGAATTTATCTGCTGCCAAGAAAATTCACATGGAAAAACTATATCACCGTTCTTCAGAAGGATAACCTGATCACGGGCGCATATATCACAGTGGCGCGAACCATCATCGGAACGCTGCTGGCACTGGTAGCAAATGCAATCCTGGCGTTTATTGTAAGCAGAAAACGCTTTCTGTTTAAAAAAGAATTATCCTTATTCTGGGTTATCACCATGTATGTCAACGGTGGAATGATTCCTACATTCCTGCTGTACAAACAACTTGGCCTGACAAACAGTTTCGGGGTATATGTAATTCCTGGAATGGTCAGTGCGTTCAATATGCTGGTAATCCGTACCTATATGAACGGAATTTCCGACAGTCTGGAAGAGTCCGCGCAGCTTGACGGTGCAGGATATACCACGATTTTTCTGAAGATTTATTCACCGCTCTGTAAGCCGGTATATGCAACCGTAGCATTATTTGTGGCGGTAGGACAGTGGAACTCCTGGTTTGATGCGATGCTGTACAACAGAATGAACAGCAATCTGACGACCCTTCAGTATGAGCTTATGAAACTCTTATCATCGGTTACGAATCAGGGAACCTCTGTGGAAGCAATGAAAAATGCAGCCGGTTCGGTCACACCGACGTCGGTCCGTGCAGCAGCAACCATTATTACCATGCTTCCAATTATTTGTATTTATCCATTTTTACAGAAATACTTTGTTGCCGGGCTTACTCTTGGCGGAGTAAAAGAATAAAGATACTGCATTTTATCCAGGGTCATGCTGTTTTGGCATGACCCTGAAATATTATATGAGGAGAGAGCATATGAAGATAGCAGGAAAAAATCCAATTACAGAACTGGATTATCCGGATCCAGATGTCATCCGGGTAGATGATACGTATTACATGGTAAGCACTACAATGCACTTTATGCCGGGGTGTGAGATTCTGCGGTCGTATGACCTCATTCACTGGGAACATCTGAGCTATGTGTATGAAAGACTGGACAGCACAGAGGAACAGAGGCTTGTTGGTGAGAAAAACTGCTATGGAAAAGGCATGTGGGCCGCATCGCTCCGATACCATAAAGGGATGTATTATATTTGCTTTGTGGCGAATGATACCGGAAAAACATACCTTTATACTGCTGATGATATCGAAGGACCATGGGAAAAACGCATCATAGAAGGCTTTTATCATGACTGCTCACTTTTGTTTGAGGATGATCATGTTTATATTGTTTCCGGCAATAGAAATGTTCGTCTGCAGGAATTGAAAAAAGATCTGGGCGGTCCAAAGGAAGGCGGACTGGATCGGATTCTGGTCAGTGATAGTCGGAATCCGGGGCTTGGTTTTGAAGGAAGTCATTTTTATAAAATCAATGGAATGTATTATTTATTCCTGATTCATTCCCTTCCGGACAGGTGGATGCGGACGCAGGCATGCTATGTATCAGACAGCCTGACGGGAGAATTTAGAGGCGGAGATGTGTTGTGTGATACCATGGGGTATTGCGGCCAGGGCGTTGCGCAGGGAGGAATTGTGGATACGCCGGATCATAAATGGTACGCCGTACTTTTCCAGGACAGAGGTGCTGTCGGCAGAATCCCGGTTCTTGTGCCAGTAAAATGGGAGAAAAATGTCAGAGTTACCTATATGCCGGCGCCGGGCGAACAAAAAGAGCAGATCATAAAAGAAAATTATCCGGTATTGGGTGATTCGGGAAGGGCACTCTGTGAAGTGGAAACAAAAAGCACAAGACCGGAGGAACAGTATCATTCGCTTGTGGAGAGTGATGATTTTTCAGAATGGAATCCGGACCAGAAACGGCTGTTTGGAACGTTTGGATGGAAGAGCTGCTGGCAGTTCAATCACGAACCGGAACTTTCCTGGATTGAGAATGATGCAGAAAAAGGGTGCCTCCGAATGAGCTGTAAAAAGCAGTGCAAAAATGTCACGCAGGCAGTAAATACGATCACCCAGAGGATGAAGTTTCCGATGTGCATAACAGAAGTAACCGTTGATGCGGAAAGACTGAAGGACGGAGATTATGCAGGTATGTGTGCATTACAGGGATGTTACGGCATGGCGGCAGTTACAAAGCGTGATGGACGGATGTTTCTGGTTATGAGATCTCTCGAAGCGGAAAATGACAGCCTGGAAGGAAATCAGGGCAACAGCGAAGAAATCGAATGGGAAGCAGTGTCGGTTGAATCATCGAGAATAAGAATCCGGCTGGAAGCAGATTTCCAGAACCAGCACGATAAAGTCCGGTTTTTATATTGGAGCGATGAAAAATGGAAACAGATCGGACCATGGCATCAGCTCTATTTCAAAATGGATCATTTCACAGGATGCAGAGTTGGACTGTTTGCCTATGCAACGAAAGAAGCAGGGGGAATCGCAGAATTCGGCAGATTCCGATATTTTTAACAAAAAGTTCCCGCCCCGGCGTTTATCAAAAGTGAAATTCCGTTGAATTTCTGGAAACTGCTGGTGATCTTTCTGGAGAGAACCATCATTGCCATTCCGCTGATCGTATTGTTTGCAAATATGATCGGGCTGTAAATACAGGAAAATACAAGATCCCCGATTTGGCACTTTTGTGCTGAATCGGGGATTTTTTGGCGTAAAAACGCAGGTAAAGGATTCGTAGATTGACAAAACAGCCTATTTTCGCCTATTCTGAGACTGTAAAAACGCTCCGCTGGGCAACATGAGACGGTGCGGGAACAGCAGGAGGAAGGGACACGACGTGGAAGCGAAAGAGTTCGGGCGGTTTATTGCCGGAATGCGAAAAGAGAAAAAGATGACGCAGGCAGAGCTTGCGGAAAAGATTCATGTGACGGATAAAGCCGTCAGCCGGTGGGAGCGGGGACTTGGCTTTCCCGATATCCAGACGATTGAGCCGCTGGCTCAGGCACTTGGGATTTCTGTGCTGGAACTGATGCGCTCCGAACGGCAGGAGAAGGCGAAGGAAGAGGCGGCGCCGGAAATTCAGTATACTCAGAAGGAGGTGGCCGAAATGCTGCAGAACGCAGGTGACATTTCAAGGCAGCAGAAAAAACAGGACCGGAACGCAAACGTGATCGCGGGATTTCTGGTGATCGGTGTGGCAGCGGCAGCGTGGGCGGCAAAGATCGTAAACGTGGGCGGCGGCCTGATTCTAGGCGGTCTGGTGGCAGCAGCGTTTGTATCGCTGTGGTATTTCTTCCAGAACCTCGATGATGAAGAAAGCCGGAAAGTCTATGGGGCAGCATCCATTCTGTCTATCGGCATTCTGGCATCCCTGGTAAATTTCGTCTGGGGCGATCAGCTGGCAGAATTCATTCCCGGCGGTCTGGAACGAAAAGAGCAGATCTTCTGGACCCTGTGGTATCTGTTTGTTCTGGTAATGATGATGATCGGAACCATTCGATGTATCCGCCGGCAGAGACAGAAAAAAGAAAAGAAATGCAAAACCGTTCTTTTCACGGCAATTATGGCGACGATCATGTTTGTAACACTGTGGCAGTATCAGAACACCATGCAGAACCGGTACAAAAACACAGGAATCTGGAGAGGCGCACAGCAGTACGCCGAGGTGCTGCTGAAAAGAAACAAAAACCTCGAAAACGACTGGCTGATCGGCGATGAGTCCTGGCGCGAAGGAAACAAAAATACTTTCGAAATTCGCCTTACCTATTACGCTGATGCCGATGACGCAAAAGAGGGACGTGAAAGCGAATATCAGTACAAGATTCATTTTGATGATGTTGACGGCTACGTCATCAAATCAGAAGGCGTACCAGAGAAAGAGATTGTTTTCCCGGAAAATAAATAAGAAGTGAGAAACGGGATTCCATTCTTGCGCCTCCCACAGAAAAAGACTATACTCATAGTATCAGCATGTACGCTCGGAATCTTTCTGCACTTGCTTTTGCGAGTGGCGGTTGGAATCAGTTATGATAAAGAAACAAAAGAACATGCCTGCAAAATAGAAGTATTGTGATGATTTGCAAGCTGTGGAAAAGGGATATCGTGTGTGTGAACGGAGAAAAGCAAGTAAAAATAGTAATCTTTACTATTTTTCCTTGCTTTTTCCTTGCTTTTTCCTCCATCATAGGATAATATAAAAATATACGGTTCGGAGCAGGTTCCGGGCAGGAAAAAACAAGATGGAAAGGATATGGATTTTTATGAAAATTACAGAGGATATTATCTACGCGGGAGTCAACGATCATCAGGTAGACCTGTTTGAAGGTCAGTACAAAGTGCCGAACGGCATGGCATATAATTCTTACGTAATTCTCGATGAAAAAACGGCAGTTATGGATACCGTAGATGCAAACTTTGCGGATGAATGGCTGGCAAATGTTGCGAAAGCACTGGATGGCAGAAAACCGGATTACCTGATCGTACAGCATATGGAGCCGGATCACTCTGCGAATATTGAAAACTTCGTAAAAGCATATCCGGAAGCAACCGTTGTTGCAAACACAAAAACCTTTGCCATGATGAAAAACTTTTTCCCAAAGATGGATCTCGCCGGAAAGAAACTGGAAGTAAAGGATGGCGAGTCCCTTACGCTCGGAAAACACGTTCTGACCTTCGTGTTCGCTCCGATGGTACACTGGCCGGAGGTTATGGTTACATACGACAGCACCGACAAGGTTCTGTTCGCAGCAGACGGCTTCGGAAAATTCGGTGCACTCGATCGCGAGGAACCGTGGGATGACGAAGCACGCCGTTATTTCATCGGCATCGTCGGAAAATACGGTTTGCAGGTACAGAAGCTCCTGAAAGTAGCAGGTACGCTGGATATCCGGAAAATCTGTTCCCTGCACGGTCCGGTTCTGACGGAAAATCTTAGCCACTACATTGAAAAATACGATATCTGGTCTTCCTACCGCCCGGAAGAAGAGGGTGTTGTGGTTGCCTATACTTCTGTTTACGGCAATACAAAAAAAGCTGCCGAATTGCTTGCAGATAAGCTGAAAGAAAAAGGATGCCCGAAGGTCGTTGTTTACGATCTGGCAAGAGACGATATGTCTGCTGCCGTAGCGGATGCTTTCCGTTACAGTAAGCTGGTTCTCGCAACCCTGACCTACAATGCAGGCATTTACCCGTTCATGCAGGATTTCATCAACCGTCTGACAGAGCGCAGCTTCCAGAACCGCACCATCGGTCTGATCGAAAACGGAAGCTGGGCTCCGAATGCAGCCAAGGTTATGAAAGCAGAATTCGAAAAGAGCAAAAATATCACATGGCTTGATACAACCGTTAAGATCATGTCTTCACTGAGTGAGGAGAATATGGAACAGCTGGATCAGATGGCTGAAGAACTGTGCAAATAATAAAATAAAAAAGTTGCTCCCTGCAGAATACGAGATCCGGAGAAAACAGGCGGAAATTGTATTTCTGCAGGGATTTTTTTATGAATCCTATTGACAAAAATTCTCATTTATCATAGGGTTAGTTTATGCGTACTAAATGAGAAAAAGTATCAATAACAGGGAAAGGTAAGAGGAAAGCAGATATGACATCATTACGTGAATTACCGATCGGAAAAACTGCGACAATACGTTCTGTCGGAGGAGAGGGCGCGCTGAGACAACATTTCCTGGATATGGGGCTGATTCCAAAAGGAGAAGTTACCATGGTGAAATATGCACCAATGGGAGATCCTATGGAATTACGTATTCATAGCTATGAACTGACATTGCGTCTGGCAGATGCAGAAAAAATAGAGATAGAGAATATTCGTGATGCTGTTGAGCCATCAGAAGGAAAGGCAGCACACAAAAAAGATATTTCTAAAGCAATCCCACACCCTGGTCTTGGTGAGGGTGGTAAATATCATATTAAAGAAAACGAACATCCGCTTCCGGACAGTGAAATACTGACCTTTGCACTTGCCGGAAACCAGAACTGTGGAAAAACAACACTGTTTAACCAGCTGACAGGTTCCAGTCAGCATGTCGGAAACTTTCCAGGAGTTACCGTAGACAGAAAAGACGGAAACATCCGTGGCAGAAGTAATACACTTGTGACTGATCTTCCGGGAATTTATTCCATGTCACCGTATTCCAGTGAAGAGATCGTGACCAGAAATTTCGTGCTGGACGAACACCCAAAGGGAATCATCAATATTGTAGATGCAACCAATATAGAGCGAAATCTTTATCTGACCATGCAGCTGATGGAACTGGATATTCCGATGGTCCTGGCATTGAATATGATGGATGAAGTCCGGGAAAACGGAGGTTCCATTCTGGTAAACCAGATGGAAGAGATGCTGGGAATCCCGGTCATTCCGATTTCAGCAGCCAAGAATGAGGGAATTGATGAGTTGGTTCAGCATGCACTTCATGTGGCAAAATATCAGGAAAAACCACAGATCATCGATTTTTGCGATGCTAATGAAGATGGCGGAGCAGTACATAGATGCCTCCATGCGATCATGCATCTGATCGAAGACCATGCCAAAGCAGCAAGAATCCCGGTTCGCTTTGCAGCAGCAAAACTTGCGGAAGGTGATCAGCTGCTCATGGACAGTCTGAATCTGGATCAGAACGAGAAAGAAATGCTGGAGCATATTGTTAAACAGATGGAAACTGAACGTGGTCTGGACAGAGCAGCAGCAATCGCACATATGCGTTTTGATTTTATTGAAAAAGTCTGTGATGAAACGGTTGTGAAACCAAAAGAAAGTAAAGAACATCTTCGCAGTATGAAGATCGATAAGATCCTTACGGGAAAATACACGGCTATTCCATGTTTTATCGGTATTATGGGTCTGGTGTTTTTCCTGACATTCAGTGTGATCGGTGCGTTTCTCCAGAATATTCTGGACATGGGAATCACAGCACTCGGAAATATCGTTGATCATTGGATGACGGCTGCTGGTGTGAATGATGTACTGCATTCACTGGTTATGGATGGGGTATTTAATGGAGTAGGAAGTGTATTGAGTTTCCTTCCGGTAATCGTAACCCTGTTTTTCTTTCTCTCCTTGTTGGAGGACAGTGGATACATGGCACGAGTTGCCTTTGTTATGGACAAGCTGCTTCGAAAGATCGGACTTTCCGGAAGAAGCATCGTGCCGATGCTGGTCGGATTTGGATGTACGGTACCAGGGGTTATGGCGAGCCGTACGCTTCCATCTGAACGAGACCGTAAGATGACGATCTTACTGACACCATTTATGAGCTGTTCGGCAAAACTTCCGATTTATGCATTTTTTACGGCAGCATTTTTTCCGGATCACGGTGCGATCGTGATGATCGCGTTGTACTTCGGTGGCATCATCATGGGAATTCTGATGGCGCTGCTGATGCGAAAAACATTGTTCAGTGGTGAGGCAGTGCCTTTTGTTATGGAATTACCGAACTACCGTATGCCGGGTGCGAAGAATGTAGGACATCTTCTCTGGGATAAAGCAAAAGATTTTCTGCAGAGAGCGTTTACCGTTATTTTCATGGCGACACTGGTAATCTGGTTCCTGCAGACCTTCAATACACATCTGAGCATTGTAACAGATTCCAAAGACAGTATTCTGGCAATGGTGGCAAGCGTGATCGCTCCGATCTTCAAACCGATGGGGTATGGAGACTGGAGAATTTCCACAGCTCTGATCACTGGATTTATGGCAAAAGAGAGCGTGGTATCAACACTTTCTATCCTGTTTGGAAATACAGCGGCTTTGCTTGGAAGTATTACATCACTTTCTGCAGCGAGTCTTCTGGCTTTTTGTCTGCTGTATACACCTTGTGTGGCAGCTATTGCTTCAATCAAACGTGAACTTGGTGGCAAGTGGGCAATTTTTGTTGTGCTTGCCCAGTGCGTGATCGCATGGCTGGTTTCTTTTGCGGTTTATCTGGTGGGAGGATTGTTCTTCTGACGACTGACATTCAGCGCCAGCCCCATTTCCCCGAGCAGAAATACAATGGAAGTACCTCCGTAACTGATGAAGGGGAGAGTAATTCCGGTGTTGGGAATGGTATTGGTAACGACGGCAATATTCAGAATAACCTGAATTGCCAGATGTCCCATGATTCCGGCAGCGATCATGGCACCGGAAAGTTCCTGACAGTTCATGGAGATGACACAGAGTCTCCAGAGCAGCAGGGCAAAAATAAGAATCAGGATGATGGCACCTGTCAATCCCATTTCTTCGCATATAATTGAAAAGATCATATCATTCTGGGCTTCGGGAACGAAGCCCAGTTTTTGTATGCTGTTGCCAATGCCTCTGCCAAAAAGGCCGCCGCTTCCGATAGCGTAAAGTCCCTGGATCGTCTGAAATCCTTTTTCATATTTTTCCGGTTCGCGCCAGATTGCGAGACGTTCCAGACGATAGCTTTCCGCAGCAAGAAAGATCGCGATAAAACCGATGCCGGCTCCACCAAGTGCTGCAAACTGTATATAGCGAGGGCTGGCAGCGAAGATCAGGATAACTCCGATTCCCAGGATGATGATGGCAGTACTCAGGTTGTTAGAGCCAACAAGGCCTACGATTGGAAGCAGTGTGAGCATAGTGCGACACATAAACCAGAACCCGTCTGTTCGTTTATGGGATCTTTCAATCTGCCAGGTCAGAAAAAGCACAACGGAAACTTTGGCAAACTCAGAAGGCTGGAAAGAAAGTGGACCGAGATTCAGCCAGCGCTTTGAACCGTTGATCTCCTGTCCGAAAAGCAGAACGGCGGTGGACAAGAGCATGGAAAGCAGGTAGGCGGCCGGTGCAAGACGGACGAAAAAGTGATAGTCTATGGAAGAAACCAGATACATGGCACCAAGGCCGAGAGCTGTGGCAAAAAGTTGTTTCTTAAAATAATAGGCAGAGTCGTGAAAACGTACTCTGCCATTATATTCACTGGCACTAAAAAGAATGAGCAGTCCCAAAACAGCCAGAATAAGAACAAGAGTCAGCATGATCGAATCTGCTTGATGTGTAGAATGGGGTTGTTTGTCCTGTGACATGGCAGACTCCGAGAGGCTTTTATTTAAAGGTATAGATATAATTCAAAAAATATGCATGAGGGATTGTACAAAAAGAGCTGTGTGTTATAATTTACAATATACTAAATAGAGGGGGATACATATTCATTGTCTGATGTTGCAGGGTTTGCGTCTTCATTTCTTTCAGCAGCAGAATAAAGAATATGCCCCAAAGCTCTGTTGAAGTAACAGAGCTTTTTGAAAATCTATGGAAGACGAGGAGTATTTATGTCCTATATAGAAAATCTGGAAAAGCAGTTGTTTGAGATGCAGGATCTGAAATATCGGGATTTCCACAGTAAATTATTGCCGGGTATTGACAGGGAAACCATTATAGGAATCCGTACACCGATGCTCCGCAAGTTTACAAAAGAATTTGCAGAGACACTGGAAGCAGAACTTTTTCTGAAGGATCTGCCACACCGATATTATGAAGAGAATAATATGCATATGATGATCATAAGCTGGATCAAAGACTATGAGGTGTGCCTGAAAGAAGTGAAAAAACTGCTTCCATATGTAAATAACTGGGCAACCTGTGACCTTCCGGCACCAAAGTGTTTTGCGAAGCATAAAGAAGAGCTGCTTCCGGAAATCAGAAACTGGATCTCATCGGGAGAAACTTATACGATTCGTTATGGAACCGGTATGCTGATGAATTTTTATCTGGATGAAAATTTCAGACCGGAATATCTGAAGCTGGTAGCAGATATACGGTCTGAAGAATATTATGTAAACATGATGATCGCCTGGTATCTTGCTACGGCCCTTGCAAAGCAATGGGAGGCGACCATTCCGTATATCGAGGAACGACGTCTGCCGGAATGGGTACACCGTAAGACCATTCAGAAGGCGGTGGAGAGCTACCGGATCACACCAGAGCAGAAGGCATATTTAAAGAGTTTCAGATAGAAGGAATAAGTGAAATCAATCCTCATCTACCCAGACTGGCAGAGGAAGATTATTTTCCAGCGCATGTTTGATTTCAGAGTAGTATTCTACTTTGTGATGGACATGTGCTGAATCTTTTTGAAGCTGCATTTACAATTTGTTCCTGATCTTTTAGAAGAGAGATAATTTTATCAATGTGAGCTGCTTCATCTGCCTCATATATAAAAAATTTTCGAAGTTGTGGGATAGTCATTCCTGTGCGTTTGAAACAGTTGATACATTTAAGACGTTCAACATGTTCATCACTGTATATACGTTGTCTGGAAGAGGATTTGGGTACTTCTGGAAGGAGTCCTTCACTTTCGTAATAACGAAGTGTAGATGATGGTAGCCCAAACATTTCGGATATTTCTCTGATCGTATAGTTTTTCATTAGATGCGATACCTCCTGTAAAAAATTAAATGCCGAATCACAAATTTACTTTTATATAAAATTCTTGACTTCAAGTATACTTGAAGTGCTAATCTTTGTAAAGAGAAGTAAATATATTCGTATTGGGAGGAAAAGAATATGTACACTGCGTCTAAAGAAAGATACACAACCATGGAATACGATCATTGTGGAAACAGTGGTCTGATGCTGCCAAAGGTGTCACTGGGATTATGGCATAACTTTGGAGACACCGCAAATTTTGAAAATATGAGAAAGCTTTGTTTTACGGCTTTTGATAGTGGAATCACACAGTTTGACCTGGCAAATAATTATGGTCCGGAACCAGGAAGTGCAGAAAAGAACTTTGGCCGCATTCTGAAAGAAGACCTGGGCGTTTATCGTGATGAGCTGATCATTACAACAAAAGCCGGATATGAGATGTGGGATGGCCCTTATGGGAACTGGGGAAGCCGCAAGTACCTTCTTGCCAGCCTGGATCAGAGTCTGAAACGTATGGGCCTTGATTATGTAGATATTTTCTATCATCACAGAATGGATCCGGATACACCGCTTGAAGAGACCATGGGTGCACTGGCAAGTGCAGTACAGAGCGGCAAGGCAATTTATGTCGGACTTTCCAATTATGATGGAGAGACATTAAAGAAGGCTACTGCAATTCTGAAGGATCTGCATTGTCCGTTTGTCATCAATCAGAACCGTTATTCTATTTTTGATCGAACAGTAGAGAAGAATGGTCTGAAAAAGACAACTGCTGAGCTGCAAAAGGGTCTGATCACATTCAGCCCGCTTGCACAGGGACAGCTGACTGACCGTTACCTGCATGGAATCCCGGAAGACAGCCGTATCCGTACCGACGGCAGATTCCTTAAAGAAAGTACTTTGGATGAACACAGACTAGATCAGATCCGTAAGCTGAATGAGCTGGCAGCACAGCGAGGAGAAAAGCTTGCAGATATGGCACTTGCATGGCTTCTGCAGCAGAAAGAAGTGACCAGTGTTCTGATCGGCGCATCCAAAACACAGCAGATTCTGGATAATATAAAAGCTATTTCCAGTGCACCATTCAGTGAAGAGGAACTGAAGCTGATCGATGAGATCTCATTAAATTGAAGAGCCAACTCTGGAAGAAAAAGCAAAGATGGACAAAGAGTATAACATCTGGAAGATCGGAACCATTATTGCGACGATCATTGCACTTGGAATTTATATTATTCCGGTGCTCTTCTGAGAGATAAATAAGTAAGACATACCACATAAATCCCCCGCATACACTGTAAAAACGGTGTCTTCGGGGGATTTTTCTTTGAAGGATTATATCGAAGAACGTGCAGTGGAGATTGCACATTACATAATAGAAACAAAAGCGACAGTACGACAGACGGCGAAAAAATTTGGGATCAGTAAGAGTACGGTACATAAAGATGTGACAGACCGGCTGATCCAGATCAATCCGGCACTGGCGGGAGAGGCGCGTAAGATTCTGGATGTGAATAAAGAAGAACGTCACATCCGTGGCGGACTTGCTACCCGGGAGAAATATCTGCATATGCATCATTGAAAACAGCAAAATGGAAGATGCTCAGGAACAGTTAAGAATATACGCATAAAAGTATAAAAAAGAAGCAGCTGGATCACAGCTGCTTCAGTACGTCTAACAATCGTGTATTATCTTCAGGCATCATGATGCAGAACCGGACAAATTCTCCGTCCAGGCACTGGAAAGAAGAACAGTCGCGAATCATCAGCCCTTTTTTGATGCAGGCTTCAAATACATCTGCGGAAGTCAGGCCTTCTTTCTGAATTTTCAGAAGGATAAAGTTTGCATATGCCGGATAGACCTTGAAGATTGGAAGTTTTTTTAATTCGGTTTCCATCCGGTCACGTTCACCGAGGATCAGCTCACGTGTCCTGCGGAAATAGTCATGGTCAAGGAGCATTTTTTCTCCGGCAAAAGCACCGAGACTGTTCAGGGACCATGGTGTCTGCTTTTCTTTCATCTTAGCCAGAAATTCTCTGTTTCCTGTGATTCCATAGCCGAGACGCATGCCTGGTGCTGCATAGAATTTGGAAATACCGCGCAGAACCATCAGATTTGTAAATTCTCTGGTCAGAGGAACCGCTGTTACTGCATTGATGTCCGGTGCAAATTCCACGTATGTTTCGTCGATCATGACAAAAATATTTTTTTCAGCACAGAAAGCAATCAGCTTTCTCAAATCTTCCTGCATGATCGCAGAAGAAGTCGGATTATTCGGATTACAGATGATCAGGAAATCATAGCCTTTTTCCAGTATTTTACACAGATCATCCACGTCCAGAGTGAAATTTCGTTCTTCCTGCAGATGATAATATTCCTGGGTGCTTCCGGAGAAAGAAAGTTCTCTGGAATATTCGGAATAAGTCGGTCCGAGGATCAGTGTATGCTTTGGTGCACGCTCCTGGATAAGCAGGGAGATCAACTCGCTGGAGCCATTTCCCGGAAGAATAAATTCTGCAGGAATCTGACAGTATGCAGCAATCGTATTTCGGAGGCTGACATAATCTCTGTCCGGATAAGAAGAAAACAGATCTATATTTTCTGCAATTTCTTTTTTGACAGAAGCAGAAAGACCAAGTGGATTGACGTTTGCTCCGAATTTAACGATATCTTCTTTATTCAAATGATAGTAAGCGCAAATTTTTTCTATATCACTTCCGTGAAAAACCATTTTAGTAGTCATTGGTATACACTCCTTTTTTCGCTATTTACTATAATAAAGCATGGAAGCAATTTTTACAATAGACAACCGACAGGGATGTGTTATACTAAAGAACATGAGTGTTTAAAGCAAAGTCGCCGTTAAGACGATTTCGATGTTTAACAGAAATATATGATAAGGACAGGAGAAACAGATATGAAACTGCAGATGGTACAGAATGCGTTAAAACAGAAAAATATCAAATATGAATATACAGAAGAAGATGACTGTGGAAGTCTTGATTTCATGTTTCGCGGACTTCGTTTTCATGTGTGGGAATATCACGATGAAGTCTGGGGAGCAGAGACAAATATCTATGAAGCAGGCAGAAACCAGGATATCGAGGGCGATTACGAAAAAGAAATTGCTGCAGAGATTCTGTCATGGCCGGATATGATTAATAATTAAACAGGAGACAGATAATATGAAACTGATGAACATTGCCGATGAAGGCGCACAGTATAAATGGCAGCTGTATGACTTATACGATAAGGCGTTTCCAGAGCAGGAAAAAAAGCCACTCCAGGTTATGGAACAGCTGGCTGCTGATGGAAAGATGGAAATGCTTGCGTTGGTCGATGAGGATGAATTTGCAGGTCTGGCGATCAATCTAATCGATGAAGAGCAGAATCGAGCTCTTCTGGACTATTATGCAATCGCACCTGAGAAACGAAATGGTGGTTATGGAAGCAAAGGGCTGGAAGTGCTTCTGGAGCGCTTTAAAAATTATAAATATATTTTTGAGATTGAAACACAGGATGAAAAAGCAGAGAATGCAGAAGAACGTAAGAGAAGAAAAGCGTTTTATCTGCGAAATGGTCTTAAAGAGACCGGTCTGTTTGTAAATGTTTATGATACAGATTTTGAACTTCTCACGCCGGATGGAGAGTTGACTTTCTGGGAATATGTGGATTTTCTCAGAGAAGTTATGTACGAAGAATATGTGGAAATTCTTCGGCCTACACTGATTGCGATGAAGAAGAAATAATAAATAACAAAAGAAGTTGAGGACAGGGAACGTGGGAGAAAAAGTGATATTAGTTTATCTGGTAGTATGTTTTTTTGTATTTCTGGCAGGATTTGTAGATTCGATTGCAGGCGGAGGCGGACTGATCTCGCTTCCGGCATATATGATCGCGGGGCTGCCTGTACATACCGCAATTGCAACAAATAAAATGAGCAGCTTTATGGGGACTTCTGTATCGTCTTTTTACTACATGAAAAAAGGCTTTATGAAGTGGAGAATCTGTATTCCTGCTATTTTTGGTGCGATTGCCGGTTCCTGGATGGGTTCTCATCTGGCACTTCTGATTTCGGAGAGCGTTTTGAAGATTGCCATGCTGATCGTGCTGCCGATAATTTTGTTTTATGTTCTGAGGAGCAACGCGCTTAAAGGAAATGAGGAAAATACAACAGACGTAATTGATGGAATGCTGATTTTTAAATGCGTGATCATTGCGGTCGTAATCGGTGTATATGACGGTATTTACGGACCGGGAACGGGTACATTTCTGATGCTTTTGTTTACGGGATTCTGTCATATGACACTGAATGATGCAGCAGGAACCACAAAAGCGATCAACCTGACAACCAATATCACGGCCCTTGTCGTATTTCTGATCAATGGCAAAGTACTTCTTCCATTGGGAATTGCAGCCGGGGTATGCAATATGGCGGGCAATTATCTTGGAAGCCACAGTTTTACATCTAATGGACACAAGATCGTGAAACCGGTCATGATCGTGGTCATCGTGATCTTCTTTGTCAAAGTACTGACAGAACTGATCTGAATTTGAGAAGTATATAAAAATGAATAAGAATTACAGGAGTACATACAAAAGCCAGAGCTTAATAGCCCTGGCTTTTAATGTATTCATAAGTTCTCTTGCAGTTATCGTGGTCTCTGGCGACAAAAAGATTGTTACGCATTGCGGCATAAGCAGGTTTTTCCTGAAAACCATTTTCTGTATACTCGCGGATGAGACGTATCAGCTCATTCCGATTTGTACAGCGGTCGCCGAACAGGTCTTTTTCCATATTTACATAACTTCCGTTCGTTTCGTTGTACTGTTTCAGATCAAACTGATAAAAAAGTATCGGTTTTTCCAGATAATAAGCATCCCAGCAGGCGCTTGAATAATCTGTGATCATCATGGAACAGCCCATAAGAAGCTGATTCAGAGGCACGGAATTGAAAGAAATCAGTTCGATCAGATTATTATCAGCGTGGAAATTACCAATAAATTCCCTGAGCTTCGGATGAATATAAAATACAAGCCGAATCTGTTTTTCTTTCAGATAATCCAATAACCCCTGATCATTCAGAAGGGAAGTATAGTGCCGATAATAACTGCTCTGACAAAACAGCTCATCATTCTGGCCTTCCAGCCAGCTTCGCCATGTTGGCATCAGCAGTATGAACGGATGTGCCGGATCAGCGGTGTTTTCCAGCTTGTCCCAGCGTGCGAGGCCGGTGACAGGGACTTTGGACGATTCATATTCCATATGCTGTGTGATGATATTTTTTTCAAATTCAGATGATGCCGTAAAATATGTCACAGGCGAGGAAGAATGCACCCCAAAAAGATTATCTACATTTTTCAGGTAAAGTACTCCGTGCTGAAGAAAATAAAGTTTTTGTTTATTGATCTCTCTTGTGACAGGGTTCGGCATCGGTTTCCAGATATAGGCATGGTGACGTCCGTCCGGAGAAATATACAGATCCGCAGTCAAAAGATACAGAATATGGCGAAAACTTAAGAAAGGGATCACGTTCTGGCTGTATTTCTGCATGTCATTCCACTGAGGAGATTTCCGGTCCAGAATAAAGTAGACATTCTTTTCATTTTGTTTCATACAGTATTCAAAAAAGTAAAAACCATTTTCCTGCGCGGTGACACAGAATTTTTCGTAGATCAGCCATATATGACGTTTCCTGAGGAGTTTACCGAATATTTTATAAATAGCAACAGCGGACAGTTCCTTTATTCGGAAACTGAGCCGGTCATGTGGCTGCCAGTGACGGCATCGGAGCAGGAAACTGTGACCGGAGCCGCCCATCGGGAAATACACGAAATCACCCCGACGGACATAGTGCCTTCCGAGAAGGAGGGCAAGACGGACTTTGCTGTCAAGAACGGCTGTGTAAACAGTATCGGAAGTCGTGTCCTGAAAAACCAGTGCCCAGTCACCGTCATTTTGTTCCAGAAAAGAGACGTCAATCTTTAGTACCATTTCTGATGAATCGTCTATCGACAGTTCTACAGGATGTGAAAAATGAAATCCTGTATTCTGAAAAAAGATTGAAGCCTGAAGCTGTGTGGCTTTCTCAGGACGACTCAGAAGCAGAATGAGCCTTTTCTTTTTTATTTTTAAGTTTTTAATATGAAGTGTCTGTTCCATAAAAACCTTTCTGAAGATGGAAAAGGGCGATTATTTCCGCTTCATCCATTTTTTGATTTCTTCACAGATATGTCTGCTGTGTTCATGATCTTCAAACTGGAAGTATTCCTGCTGCATTTTTTCGTATTTGGGCTCCATACGGAAGTTGTTCTGAATTGTTTTTTCCAGGGAATCCAGCAGCTGATCAAGTGTTTCGGCACGATCACCAAAGAGGTCTGTCTTCATATCGATATAACTTCCATGCGCTTCATTGTATTTGTCCAGATCAAACTGATAAAACAGAGTTGGTTTGTTCTGGTACAGGACATCCCAGGAGACACTGGAATAATCCGTGATCAGCATTTTGCACTGCATAAGCAGTTCATTTACCGGTGTGTCACCGAACGATTTCAGGTGAATACGGTCACTTGCAATGTGGAAAGATTCTGTATGTGCCTGGAAGATCGCGTGCAGATAAAAGTTTGCGTGCAGATCATATTTTTCCAGAAGATCTTTAAAACGCTGAGAATTGAGCAATGCTGCATAATGACGGAAATAGTCGCTTTCTTCAAACTCGCGGTCAGAAGCGCCTTCCAGCCAGCTTCTCCATGTCGGCATAACCAGAATATCATGTGAATCTTGTGATTTATCTTTTAATACATCCCAGCGTGCAAAACCGGTATTGATTACTTCATCTGGTTCGTAATTGAAATTGTCGATTACAATCTGTTTTTCTTTTTCACTGGTAACAACAAAAAGATCACAGCTGCCCGGCTTGCCTTTGCCATAAAAGAAATCAACCCGTTTCAGCGCAGTAACCCCATGTTGGAGGAATACAAATGGCAGTTTCTTCGTATATCTGGTAAAAATACTGTGACGGCTTCGCTGTGCATAAATGTGGCTGCGGGCATCGGTACTTACGAGCAGTTCGGCAGCAAGGATATAACACATATGACGGATTGTCATAAAGTGTACAACATTTTTCTTATATGGACGGATCATATCGTAATCAGGAGAATCTTTCGTGATCACATAGTAAATTTTCTGACCGAGATAGGTTTCCTCGTCATGGTCCATGCAGTGTTTGAAGAAATAATATCCGTTGTCCTGTGCTCTGGTGGAATATTTTTCGTCTACAAGGCAGATATGTTTCTTTTTCCAGTAAGGCTTTGCTATATTATAGAGAAACATTGCAGTAAATTCCTTCAAAACGATATCAAAACCATCGTATTGTTCGCGGGCACGATTGACCAGCGCCAGTTTGGTACCTCCGGTGTAATAAGGATAGACATAAAAGTCATCCGGTGTATGGAAAGAACCGTTATACAGGAATTTCATGAACATACGACGTCGCGTGGGAATTGTGATCTGTATACGGTTGGTGCGATTATTTGTCGGATCGAAAACCTCTACGTAAATATCCCAGTAAAGACCATTCCATGTGACAGTATGGAGATCCAGAGAAATTTTGATACGGAGCATATCGCCATGTTTTTTTGTGCTGACTGTGGTGAAGTCGTAGGCTATGGCAGCTTCGGCAAGCTTATTGCGGAAGCGGAAAATCGTTTTTACATATTCAAGCGAATCTGGTTTGAGATCAAATGTGATTTTCAAAATTCCGCCGCGCATATTCAGACTTTTAAGAACACAAGTATGTGTTACCTGAACAAGACGGTTACGGCTGCAGAGAGTGATTCGGAATGAACGGGCATCGTCTATACTGACCTGGAGAAGTACAACACGTTCGGTCTGTACTTCCTTGATATCATCTTTGAGATAAATATCCTCTATAAGAACAGCAGGTTTTATAGAAGCTGCTATTTCGGAGCGTGGGCTGAGACGGTACAGATGAACATCTGAATTGCTTGCGGTCTCCACAGTCAGATAGAAAAAATTGGTGCCGGTAAGCTCATAAAAAGCTTCTATAAAAGAAAAATCCAGAAGATATGTGTCTGGATCCGGATGGGAAACCTCCGGAAATAATTGCATGCCTGTTTTGTTGTGCTTTAAAATAAATCGAAGAGATGCATCTGGGTCTGCAGAGAAGTCTATAAGTTTCAGAGCGATTTTTCCATTTGCAGCAGATATGATCTCTGTGGTAATACAATCTGTTGCTGACAGATTATATGGTGAAATCTTTTTGCTGAGCATAGTGCCTCCTTGAGTAATGTGTCCTTTCTGATGGACAGTTTCTGAAATTTGTGTATTCATTATAACATAGGGGAGAGTGCAAAACAACGAGGAGAAAATTGACAAAGGATATTGTCGTGGGATAAAATAGTCTGAAAGGCAGAAAATCAGAAAGGAAAATACGGATGAAGGCAGAAAGCAGATTTACCAAGAATAATACGTTGGCAGTAAAGGGAATTGCGATTTCTTTTTTGCTTTTTTATCATTGCTTCTCGCAGGCATCAAGAATGGGTGGGGGGGCATCGGTGGATTTTACACCGCTTTCCAGAGAAGCAGCAATGATGATCAGCCGCTGCATGGTACAGTGTGTCGGTCTGTTTGCTTTTTTGTCTGTTTATGGACTTACACGTTCTGTGAAAAAGAAATATCAGTCCTTTGAGTTCAGCGGCCGTGAAGGAACATTACTTGTACTGGAACGCTATCTGCATCTGGTACTGTTCTTTACAGTTCCGTTTTTCTTCTGTATGGGCGTGACATTTCTGACAGATACATCCAGTTATGCGAAGGGACTGGTAAGTACACTGGTCAGCATTGTCATGGATTTCTTCTGCGTGGGACATCTTTTTGGTACACAGGTGCTGATCAGTACCTGGTGGTACTTAAGCCTGGAAGTTCTTCTTATTGTATTTCTTCCGTTTGTCCTGCGCTTTTACAGAAAATACAGTTGGCTGATCGTATTGATGTTTCTGATTCCGGGAAGTTTTCTGATAGAAAAGAATGTACATCTTACAAAATACCTGTTTGTGATGCCGCTTGCAGTGTGCTTTGCGGATCAGGATGTGTTGGAGCGGATTCGAGATTTTATGATCGTCAGAAACAAATGGTTGAATAAACTTATTAAATTTATGATAGAAACAATCATTATGTGTGCGCTTTTTATATTCTGGTACAGTGCGTGGGGAAGAGAACATTTTGAATTTGTCCTGAATGGACTGATTCCGGTGTCTGTGATCTGCTGGTCGTATGAATTTTTGATCGATCTTCCGGTAATTCGCGAAATCCTGCAGTTCATGGGAAAACATTCTGCGAATGTATTTTACATACATAGTTTTATCCGTGCAAAATGGATTGGAAATTTTGTATATTCCTTTGGACATGCATTTCTGATCTGGCTTGTATTGATGGCGAGCAGCATCGTGATTTCAATTTTTTTGGAAGGAATCAAAAAAGCCGTTCGGTTTGAACGGCTTTCAGGAAAGATATCAGATGGAATTATAGGATGGGCAGACAGAGCACTCTGGTGTGTCAGCAGAAACGACGTTTGATAGCCACGCAGATCTGTCGGCTGTGCTGCTGGTCTTTGAACTGAAAATATTCTGAACGCTGTCGGGCATAGACTGGTTTTAATGCGAAGTCATGTTCGGCAGCTTCTTCTATATAATCAAACAGTTCAGCGGAAGTTTCAGCACGGTCGCCAAACAGATCTTTGCGCATATCAATATAGCTTCCGTGTGCCTCGTTATATTGGTCAAGGTCAAACTGATAAAACAGAGTCGGTTTGTTTTGATAAAGCATGTCCCAGCAGACACTGGAATAATCCGTAATCAGCATGCGGCATTTCATCAGCATCTCATTTACGGGTGTATCGCCAAAGGAGAGCACATGAATCCGATCACTGGCTGCATGGAAGGTTTTAAGGTGACTCTGGAATTTGGCATGCAGATAAAAATAAATCTGCAGGTCATGCTTTTCCAATATTTCATTGAAATGCCCGGAGTTGAGAAGCAGCATATAGTTTCGGAAGTACGTACTGTCTTCGAATGCTTCATCTGAAACAGAATCAAGCCAGTTTCGCCAGGTCGGCATAATCAGGATATTATGGCTGTCCTGAGAGCAATCTTTCAGAACATCCCAGCGTGCAAAGCCGGTATTGGCGACTTCAGCCGGTTCATAACCAAAATTGTCGAGAATGATTTTTTCTTCCATCGTATTTGTGACGATAAAGAGATCACAGGCACTGCGGTTTCTTTTTCCATAAATAGAATCAACACGTTTCAGGGCAGTTACGCCGTGTTGGAGAAAAACAGATTTCTTCTTTTTTATATAGCGGTTAAAAATACTGTGCCGGCACTGTGTTGCATATGCATGGTATTTGGAGTCGGAACTGATGATCAGCTCCGCGGCGAGAAGGCAGCACATATGACGGAGCGACATAAAAGGAATAATATTTCTGCCGTATGGTGCGACTTTCGGATAGTCCGGTGATTTCCTGTCAATAATATAGAGGATCTTCTTGTTCAAATAAGACTGTTCGTTATTTTCCATACAGTGTTTGAAAAAGTAATAGCCGTTATCCTGTGCCATGGAAGAAAATTTTTCACATACAAGGCAGATATGCTGTTTTTTCCAGTAGCTGCGAGTGAGACGGTAGAGCAGGACTGCAAATATTTCCTTATAAATAAGAGAAGTGCTGTCGTATGGAGTACACTCACGGTAGGCGAATGCGAGCGTTTTGTCTCCGGTATAAAACGGATAGAAAGAAAAGCCGTTTTCGGTATGATGCGCTCCGTTATAAAGGAATTTATGAAAAAGCCGTTGCCGGGTATCCATATGGACAGGAATCTCTGTAAGCTCCCCGGATGCAGGATCTTCCAATATGATGTACACGTGCCAGTACAGGCTTTTGAGCAGCAGATCCTTAAGGTTCAGCGAAATCTGCAGGCGCACAGTGGATTTTCTATCAGCAATGTAATCTGTCCGGAAATCAAAGGAAGTGGCATCTTCGTTCAGTTTATTCTGATAGGAGAGGATAGTTTTTACATATTTAAAAGGACCGGCTGTAAGATCTGCGCGGATATTCAGGTTTCCATGGCGGATCCGGATAGAGCGCAGAGAGCAGGACGCAGCCGGGGTGGAAAGTATCTGATCGGTCATAAGTCCTCCGAAAAATTTTTTCTATATTATATCATAAAAAAATTAGAATAAACAGTTGACATGAAGAAAAAGATATGATAATTTAATATAGAACGCTGCCGAAGACAGTAGGTGCCGTAAGGCATA
>ERZ773103.413-NODE-413-length-47583-cov-4.144567_pt1 | contig 47583 bp, 41 predicted proteins | sample MGYA00511118_ERZ773103 | MGnify/ENA primary metagenome ERZ773103 (study PRJEB29015, sample SAMEA2737821) | human gut metagenome | biome: human gut; feature: human-associated habitat; material: faeces | place: China | collected 2012 ... | reverse complement strand
TTATGGCTGCTGCAAGAATAGCAAGTGCCGCATTCTTGGCACCGGCAATCTCAACCTCACCAACTAAAGGGTTGCCTCCTTTAATAACATACTGTTCCATATCACACCTCTATAATTATTTTCACTCCACGAGCAGAATTAAGTACATCTTACTCCATACAAAAACAGCTTTTTTGCGGGTTTTATAACAACGTACATTTTATTTCAAATGAATATATGTTTATACTAAACGATCATCTTATTTTAAAGTCAGTTGTATATTATAACATATATTTAACATTTGTAAACAAAAATTATTTACCACTATCTGCTTCAGGACCTGTAATAATCACTTTCCCTGCTCTTTGATATGTATTATCTCCAGAATTGCTCTGAGACTTTCATCCAAATCTTTCCCATCCTCATCAATGGTAATATCTGCATATTTTTCGTATAAAGGTACTCGTTCTTCGTATAAGTCTTTCAGGCTTTGTCCATCCTTAAGCAGAACTCCACGTCCCTTAAGATCTCCAAGTCTTTTGGATAAAGCTTCCAGAGATAATTTAAGATAAATAACTTTACCTATGGATTTCAGATGCTCCATTGCTTCCTCGCAGTAAATAACACTTCCGCCAGGCGCAATCACTGTATCTGTCACATGAATAGCTACATTAACACGATTCTCTATTTCCATAAAACGTTCCGGCCCGTCCTGCGCTATGATTTCAGAAAGTTTTCTTTTCTCCTCTTTCTGAATCAGAAGATCAGAGTCCAGAAACTCATATCTCAAAGCTTTTGCAAGAATAACTCCTATTGTACTTTTCCCTGAGCCGGGCATTCCTATTAATGTCACATTATTCATGTTTATGTCCTTTCATTTTACCATACTTTTATCGTTTTTTACCGGAAGATTTTTTCTTCTTTTTTACGCTGTAACCAAAGGTTCCCAGTTTCTTTCCGATTCCCAGATATTCACCATGGGAATATACCAGCGGCTTCGCATCATTGAGATGAAATTTCTTCTTCTCATCCATATATTCCGGATCTGCATGGACTGCAAGTACATCTGCCAGAAACATATGATGAGAGCCTAACTCCAGAACCTGTTTCACTCTGCACTCAATACTTACCGGAGATTCGGCGATCATCGGTGCTTTAATAAATTCTGCCTTTTCCTTTGTAAGCCTCATTTCCTTAAACTTATCAACATCCCGGCCGGAACGTACACCACAATAATCTGTAGCATATGCCAGCTTCTCCGTTGTCAGGTTTATTACAAATTCCCCTGTTTTTCTGATCATATCATAAGAAAAACGGGATGGTCTTACGGAAATGGATACCATGGGCGGATTGGTACACACAGTCCCTGCCCATGCAACTGTAATAATATTATCATTACCCTCTCCGTCAGAAACACTTACCATAACTGCCGGAAGAGGATAAAGCATATTTCCTGCTTTCCAAGTCTCTTTTGCCATTCTATATTCCTTAACTGTTTTATTGTTAACACACGATAATTCACCACTTATCAGCTGTAGTCATTCTGTCCCGCCTGTGCAGCTTCCATAAGTGCCGGAATCAGCTGTTTCTTACGTGAAACTACACCTTTCAGGTCAAAGACACCATCCTTCGGTTCCATGTGAAATGCGATACGCGCCATTTCTTCACTGCCCTCACCATAATAAAGAAGTTCAGTAGACTCCTCAATAATATTAGTAAGCATAAAGAATACGCGGGTAACTCCATGGCGACCACACTCGCTGACCATAAACGGAACCAGTCGTTCCTTTATTTCTACCAGCTCGTCGCTGTCCATAGAACTGATCTGTCCAACACCAAAGTTGATCTCGTCTTCTGCGATAAACTTCTTGTAATCCTGATAGAAAATCTCTTCCGGAGATTTATCTTTGAGGTTACTTCCTGCCTTAAACATTTCTCTGGCAAATTTTTCAATATCGATTCCTGCAATTAATGCCAACGCACCTGCTGCCATTTTATCTGATAAAGTGCAGGTCGGTGAACGGAACATCAAAGTATCTGAAATAATCGCAGCGCAGAGAAGTCCGGCGATGGTCGGTGAAATTTCAAGCTTCTGTTCGCCATACATTTCATACAGAATCGTTGCCGTACATCCAACCGGCTGATTTCTGAAAGAGATTGGTACCATTGTCTCTAAAGAACCAAGTTTATGATGGTCAATGATCTCTACAATCTCTGCCTTATCAATATTATCTACCGCCTGGTCTTTCTCATTATGATCCACAAGTGCAACTTTCTTCTTGTGCATATCCAGGAAGTTTCTTCGGGAAATCGTTCCGATACATTTTCCCTTTTTATTGATTACAGGGAATGCACGATGACGATGTTTGATCATCTCATTCTGAATATCATCGGTGAAATCTTCTGTGTTAAATGTAACCAGATTATCTGTTTTCATGATATATCTTACCGGAATACTCTGGTTGATCAGTCTCGCAATTGTAAATGTATCGTACGGAGACATAATGATCGCGATTTCTTTTTCATGAGCAAGTTTAATTACTTTCTCACTGACTTCAATTCCCATTCCAACGATAATACAGCTTACGTTCTGTGCAATTGCCTGAAGATGATCCTCTTCTCTGTCTCCCATGATGAGCAAGTCATCTTCTTCAATATAGGCTTTGAGCATTTCCGGATTTGCTGTTCCTACCAGAACTTTTCCCTTTGTAAAATATCCATGCTCATTTCCCTCTATCACAGTACCTGCAATTGTCTCGGCAATTCTTCTGTACTGTGTTCTTGCTCTGGATAACAGATAGCTGTCCGTTGTATCCATATAAGTCTTGGCGATATCGCCGATAGTGATCAGACCTTCCAGCTGCCCGTCTTTATCTCTGATCGGGAGAGATACGATACTCTTCTCCATCATCAGATCCCACGCATTCTTCAGGGACATACTCTTGTCTGCATCCGGACTCATACGGATATCCATATCCTTTACCTGAGTTCCGATATTAGACAGATATCCAGGTGGCTGCATTCCAAAACGGTTTAATACATATTCTGTTTCTTCATTGATCTGTCCGGCACGTCTTGCAACGTAATCCCCTCCGGTCACTTCTCGCTTCAGATTAGCATATGCAATTGCTGAACAAATAGAGTCTGTGTCAGGGTTCTTATGTCCCACAACATAGACTTTCTCACTTCTCTTGCTCATAGTCTCCACCTTTTTCTCTCTTTTATAAACCATATTGCCCGTATAATATTGCACATTACACAAAGCTACTACTATAAGAGTGCCATTTTTTAACGTTTTAGTCAACCTTTTTTGAACACTTCTCTTTTTTTATGGTATACTATTTGGTATATAGGCCCCAAAATCAAGAAAATAAGGGCAAGGAAAGGGAAATATATTATGAGCGAAGAATTATTACGAGAAGAAAATCAGAGCGAGCCACAGACTATGGCAGATCTAGAAGATCATTTTGATGATGCTAACCCATGGAATGTCGTTGCTGACTACATGGAAAAGGGAACTGTTCTTCCGGTTAAAGTCGAAGGAATTGTAAATGGCGGTGCCATTGCAATGGTAGAGGGACTTCGCGGATTCATTCCGGCATCCAGACTGTCACTGTCTTATATTGAGGATCTTGAGACCTACTTATTAAAAGATATCGAAGTAAAAGTCATCGACGTAGATCAGGCAAACAACCGCCTCGTACTTTCAGCCCGCGAGATTCTTAAGGAAAAAGAAGACAAAGAAAAAGCAGAGAAGATCGCCGCTATCAAGGTCGGAAGTGTTGTTACCGGTACAGTAGAGAGTCTTCAGAATTACGGTGCATTTGTCCGTCTCGAAGATGGATTATCCGGTCTGGTTCATGTATCCCAGATCAGCCAGAAACGTATCAAATCTCCAAAAGATGTCCTGGAAAAGGGTCAGGAAGTTACAGTGAAGATCATTGGTGTCAAAGACGGTAAGATCAGTCTCAGCATGAAGGCTTTAGAAGAAGTCAAAGAAGAGCCTGTAGAAAAAGTCGAGATTCCAAAGGCCGAAGAGATCGGAACAAGCCTTGGAGATCTGTTCAAGGGATTAAAATTATAAAAATTAGTTCTATCAATAAAAAAAGCCAGCATGCAGACAAGAGATTCTTGTCGATGCTGGCTTTTTGTATGGCGACGAGTCAAAGTTCGAGCTTGCTCGAAACCTTGACGACCGCCTTCAATCCCAGAATGTGCCGTTGGCACTTCTGGTGATTTACTTTACAATATTTTAAAATTCTTTACGTTCCATAATCTTTCTGGAAATCATCACCGACACTGTCAAAGCAAGGAGCCCGGCTACAATTGTGCACCCCCAGATTACTACGGAAGTCTGCCCAGACATCCATTTTTCCATCTGCTCTAATACTGACATTCCATTTGGCAGATCTAGATTCTCCAGCATAAAGACACCTAAGACAATGAAGATTGCAATTCCAAACAACATGATGCGCCCTTTTTCCGGTCCATATTTTAGCTGAACCGGTATCGTTAATATCAACATCACAACCGTTATGATAAGACCTGCTATCATTCCACACCGAAGTTCAAATAAAAACTGCGAATCCACCGTCTGATGCTTAATCAGTTCAGCGATTACAATCACCGCTGATATGATAGTCCCTGAAACAAGCATTACAATTCCGCTAAATATATATTTTTCTGTCGCATAAGTATCTTTTTCAATCGGCATAGAGAATAAATACAAATTCGAATGTTCATATTCATCATACGCGATCGTATTTATCGCTATGATGGAAAATGCAATCACTCCATAACTAATTGCAAAGGACGGATTCATATTAAATATCGCAAATGCCATTACCAGCAATGCCATATATATGACGGAACGTTTCTGACTTTTTACCAACATGAAATCTTTTATCAACAATGTCTTCATATTACTTCACCTCGAATCATCATATACAGCAAGATATCTATTCCGCTCTTTTCTATTATCATCCCCGGATAATTTTCCAGATAAAACTGTTTCTCATTCGTCAGGCACTGGTATCCAAACGGTTCTTCCTTTACGCGCAGTATATAACTTTTGTCTAATTTCTGATACTGTTCTTTTGTAACCTTTAAGAGTCCATACTCTTCCAACAGCCTATCTGCCTCTTCGTAGAGAACAATGTTTCCCTGATCGATCATATAAATGTCATCGCAGAATCCTTCCAGATCTCCTGATATATGCGAACTGATCAAAATAGATCTTCCCTCTTCCTCCATATAAGTTCTCAACCAGTCAAGGATTTCATCCCTTGCCACCACATCCAGTCCTGAAGTCGGTTCATCCAATAATAGAAGATCCGGATGATGAGACAGTGCGATCAGAATCTGTAATTTTTTCTTCATACCCGTGGAGAACTCCTTGATCGGCTTATCTTGCGGCAATCTCGCGTTTCTGCACCCTTCCAAAAACTTTTTTTCATCAAATGTCTGATACGCAGAAGTTAATATCGGCAGATAACTTTTAATATCCAGATAACCGTTCGGACCTGCCTCTGAAAATACAACACCGATCTTCTCCAATTCCTTTCGCGTTACCTTGTCAACTTTTCTTCCGAATAGTTCCAGTTCTCCACCATCCTTCTGCACCAGACCGAGAATCGTCTTAAACAGGGTGCTTTTCCCTGCACCATTCGCCCCGATCAGACCTACAATACACCCATCCGGTACTTCCAGCGAACAATTCAATTCAAATCCCGAATACTTTTTCTGTATCTCTTTTAGTTTCAACATCTGCTAATCCTCCAAAACAATCTGAAATAACTCTGCGATCTCCTGATCACTCATTCCACAGCTTCTGCCTTTTCGGATGGCCTCTTCCAAATCAGCTTCTACTTCTTTCCTTCTCTCCTCCATCAATGTCTCGGTTCCGGTATCCGCGACAAAACTTCCTTTTCCGTGTATGGTAATTACAAATCCTTCCTGCTCCAGTGTGTCGTATGACTTTTTCACCGTCAGTGCACTACATTTTAATTCTTTTGCAAGTGTTCGAACAGATGGAAGAGCTGTACCAGTCTCCAATTTCCCATGCATGATCTGCTCCTTGATCTGGCCGGATATCTGCTCATATATCGGCTGCATCGAAGAATGGTTAATCATCAACTTCATCGTAAACCTCCATTTGCTGCTAATATAATTCTTATCGTCCTTCTTTACAAACAGTATATAACAGTGTATATCTGTTGTCAACTGTTATATGCTGTTTATTCTTTTTTTTTTAGCTCATTATGAAAAATCTGCAGTATTTACAAAAGGCACATTTCGAAATTGTACGCGATCGACATACACCAAAAAAGAAGCCCTTGTTTCCAAGGACTCCCAACTTAATCTACATCAATCTGATCTAATTCTTCATCTGTTGCTTTCAGCATTCTTTTCGCGTCTTCTTTTGTTCCTCCATTTTTCAAAAATTCTATTATCAGTTCTTTCCTTCCTTCTTTACGTCCACGCCTCTCAGCGCTTACCATCTGAGAATTATAATCTTTTAACGATTTCTCCCGATATTCGTACTCAATTCGTTTCTTTTCATCCGCACTAAGATTCTTTAACAACTCATATGCTTCTCCGATATATTCATCCTTTTCAGCCATCTCTTCGAACTCCTTCCGATCCTTCCCATTCAAGAATCGCATCCAACGAATCACTCCTGATTCATTCTGAACTTCTGCTGGCAGCTTGGACAACTCCAAAATGTGCAAAATCCAAAATGCTTACATGGATACAGCGTTTCAAAACCTCATAGGAATCTCCTTTTTTAATCTGATCCACATACATCTTTGACCAGTAAAATAACAACCTCTGTGTCCAAAATTCAAAAGGTAACACTTGCATCTCAAAATCAATTCTTGTTCCATCCTTCATATTCACCAGCACATCCAGGATTCCATATTTGTCATCCGGATATTCCTGTCGCAAAATGGTTGGAAGTAATTCCGTATTTTCAATATCTTCCGGTGATTTTCCAAGTAAAGCTGCAATGATTCCTTTTCGTACTTTCTCATTCTGCATCAATTCCTTAAAACAGAAATCCACTTTAGGACTCATGAGAAATTCATCCTCATTTTTCTTTTTAGAATCTCTCATCTTCTTGCTTTACATCATTTGTCTTTTTCCGGTTTTTTTCCATCTTCTGGTAAATGCTTGATCTTAAGCTTCCGAAAATGAGAAACCTTTTGGTTATCAGATACTTTCTGCGAGTTGACAGGATATCAACTGCGTGATCTTAGAATAACAGATTCTTTTTATATTTACAATATTCCCTGGCGTGAAACCGTTCGACATATTTCGACAATACAAAGGGAGTCCTTGTTTCCAAGGACTCCCAACTAAGAAATTCTATTCTTTTATGCAATTAACAAATCTCGTGGATCCATCCTTCTGGAGCTTCGATATGTCCCATCTGGATACCTGTTAATGTCTCATATAACTTCTGAAGTACAGGTCCCATCTTCTCCATTCCTGATGGCATGCAGATATCTTTGCCGTGATCTACGATCTTACCTACTGGTGAGATAACTGCTGCTGTTCCGCATAATCCACACTCTGCGAAATCTTTTACTTCATCGAAGTATACTTCTCTTTCTTCTACTTCCATTCCAAGATAATGCTCTGCTACATACATAATAGAACGTCTTGTGATAGATGGAAGGATTGTGCTTGACTTCGGTGTTACTAACTTGCCATCTTTTGTGATAAAGATGAAGTTTGCTCCGCCAGTCTCCTCTACTTTTGTTCTGGTTGCTGCATCCAGGTACATATTCTCATCATATCCCTGATTATGAGCATCTACGATTGCGTGTAAGCTCATTGCGTAGTTCAGCCCAGCTTTTACATGACCTGTTCCATGCGGTGCTGCACGGTCAAAATCACATACACGGATTGTGATCGGCTTTGCGCCACCCTTGAAGTATGGTCCTACAGGTGTTGTAAATACTCTGAACTGATACTCATTTGCCGGTTTTACACCGATGATTGCATCTGAACCGAACATATATGGACGGATATATAAAGAAGCTCCTGATCCATAAGGTGGTACATAAGCTGCATTGGCCTCTACTACTTTATGAATTGCATCTACGAAACGATCTTCTGGGAATGCAGGCATCTCCAGACGTCTTGCAGAATCAGCCATACGCTTAGCATTCAGGTCTGGACGGAATACTACGATCTTACCAGCTTCTGTTGTGTAAGCTTTCATACCCTCAAAACATGTCTGAGCATACTGAAGTACACATGCACACTCACTCAGTGTTACTGTATCATCAGTCGTAAGAACGCCATCATCCCATGCTCCATTTTTATAATTAGACACATATCTCTTATCTGTCTTTACATAGCCAAATCCAAGATTACTCCAGTCAATATTTTTCTTCTCCATCGAAAATTCCTCCGTTTCTTTCAAAAAGACTTTTTGTGAATCTTTGCTTAAATTTAATCTTTTTTCATTATAATACTATCATTTACAAAATTCAAGAGTGCACTCTGTTTTTTTGTTATCTTTCCATCATACTGATAGATTCGATACCAACGCTTCCTCCACGAACCACTTCGATGTTCTTAAATTCTTCCTTCATCAGCTTGATAACCGCATCATTTTTGGTCGCTATCTGGACAAACTCTAAAAGAATACTGTCTTTTCCATAATCAATGACTTTTGCCTTAAATGTCGTTGCGATCTGGAAGATTTCTGCCTTGTCGTCTTTTGTGCAATCTTTAATCTTGATATACATAATCTCTTTCATACGCACAAAGATATCTGTAAAATCAATAACCTTGATAACTTCCACCAGACGGTTCAACTGTTTTTTAATTTGCTCAAATGTCTCATCATCGCTGACCGTCGCGATCGTCATTCTTGATACTGTCGGATCTTCTGTTGTTCCTACAGTCAGACTGTCAAGGTTATAAGATTTTCCCGAAAATAATCCCGAAATCTTTGAAAGTACACCTACCTGATTCTCTACATATAATGATATCCATCTTTTTTTCATCACGTTCACCTGTCTCCTTCACTAACAATATCAATTGCACTATCTATTAACAATCCATGATCAGATCTTCAAGTGTTCCGTTTGGTTTTACCATCGGATATACCAGATCTTCCGGATCAATGTCAAATTCAATAATATAAGGTGTCTTCTTGCTCTGCATTGCCTCCCTGAATGCCGGCTCGATCTCCTCTTTCTTTGTTACATGGATTCCCTTTGCACCGTACGCCTCTGCAAGTTTCATAAAGTTTGGTGTGTATTCCGGACACTCAACTTCACCACATTTACCTCTGCAGGCTGCACCAGAACGCAGGCAAGTCATAGAATATCTCTTACCATAGAACAATTTCTGCCACTGGCGAACCATACCCAGATTATTATTGTTGAAAATACAAGAGATAATCGGAAGTTCTTCCAATACGGCTGTTGCGATCTCCTGAGAGTTCATCTGGAATCCACCATCTCCGGAAATAGAGATAACTGGCGTATCCGGATTACCTATTTTTGCTCCGATTGCTCCCGGAAGTCCATATCCCATTGTTCCCAGACCACCTGACATCAACAATTTCTTTTTCTCCGTGATCTCAGCAAACTGTGCGGTAAACATCTGATGCTGTCCTACATCTGTTACGATAATTGCCTCATCGAAAATATTATTGATTGCATCCAGGACATCCTGTGGTGTCATGATCGGTTTTCTCTTCATCTTCAATGGGTGTTCCTCAGCCCATGCTTTAATCTTTTCTACCCATTTATCCGTCTTGCAGGTTTCAACATACTCTAATATCTTCTCGATAGCATCTTTTGCATCGGCAACGATCGGTACATCTACCTGTACATTTTTAGAGATGGCCGCTGTATCAATATCAATATGTACAATCTGTGCATTCGGCGCAAATGAATGCAATTTTCCAGTGATTCGGTCATTAAATCTTGTTCCGATAGAGAATAACAGGTCACATTCTGTTACTGCTTTGTTGCAGGCATACGCACCATGCATACCCAGATTTCCGATGTATAACGGATGCTTTGTAGAGATTGCACCGCGTCCCATAACGGTCGATACAACCGGAACCTGTGTCTTATCTACTAATTTTGTAAATGCCTCATTTGCACGGGAAATATTTACACCGCCACCTACAAGGAACAGTGGTTTCTTTGCATTCGAAAGCATCTTGATCGCACGTTTTAACTGGCCGATATGTGCACTGTGGTTCGGCTTATATCCACGAATATTAACAGTCTCCGGATACTCTGCACTTCCCAGTTCTCCCATAACATCCTTCGGAAGATCCACAAGTACCGGTCCAGGTCTTCCTGTTCTCGCGATGTAGAATGCCTCTTTTAAAATCTTACCGAGATCTTCTCTCTTTCTTACCGTGATTCCATATTTGGTGATACTTCTTGTAATACCAACAATATCAACTTCCTGGAATGCATCATTTCCGATCAGATGTCTTGCTACCTGTCCTGTGAAACAAACCAGTGGAACGCTGTCATAATAAGCCGTCGCAAGTCCCGTTACAAGATTTGTAGCACCAGGTCCGCTTGTTACCAGACACACACCTACCTTTCCGGTAGAACGTGCATAAGCATCTGCCTCGTGTACCAATGCCACTTCCTGTCTCGGAAGAATAATCTTTGTATAATCCTGTTTATAAAGCTCATCGCTGATATCAATCGTACAGGCTCCCGGATATCCGAAAAGTGTATCTACACCTTCTTCTCTTAACGCCTTTACCAATAATTTGTTACCGCTGATTTTTTTCATCTCACTACCTCCTTGTAAACAAAAAGCCCTAAGCTCTTAAAAGCTTAGGGCGAATCTACATCCGTGTTACCACCTAAATTCAGAGAAATACTCTCTGCTCTCTGCCAATACAGGAATCTCTTAACTACTTCCGATACTGCTCCCATGTAACGTCGGGACTACGTTGAAGTCTACTCAGACGATGGCTCTCATACTTCCATCTTCTACGATCGGCTCGTCCTTTCGGTTCACTGCTCAAAGGCTACTTCCATAAGTCCTTCACGAAGATTCTCACCAACCATCTTCTCTCTATGCTTCCGACTACTTATGTACTCCTCCTCGTCATAGCATTTCTCTGATAATTTACTCTATTATAGCGTCAAAGTCTGTAAGCTGTCAACCATCTATTTTCAAGTTATAATATTAACATTTTGGACATCTATTCTCTATATTATTTTATACCTGTTTTCTCTCGTAGATCGTAAATACATACTCCAAATCAAAATACGTCTGTTCCTCACTGATCTTAGTCATCTCCCATTCCGGATCTTCGTCAAGATTCGGGAAATGAGTATCTGCCACATAAGCATGATTGATCTTTGTCACGTATGCCTTATCACAGTAAGGAAGAAGCTGTCGGTAAACACTCTCCCCACCGATCACATACACATCTTCCGATGGGTATTTCTTTAATTCAGCTACCATCTCATCCACAGTATAAACGATCCTGGCATCATTTACCTTGTAAGACTTATCCGTAGTCAGAACGATATTTACTCTCTTCTTCAATGGCTGTCCACCCGGGAAACTCTCTAACGTCTTTCTTCCCATTGCCACTACTTTTTCTTTTGTCGTCTCTCTGAAAAATTTCATATCCTGCGGAATGCTGACTAATAATTTATTACCATTTCCAATTCCCCAGTTCTTATCAACAGCTACGATCATATTCATAATCTCTACCCTCTTTCTTAGCACTTACACCGCTACCGGAATATTTTTAATCTGCTCATGCGTCTGATAATCTATCAGTTTCACATCATCACTGGTAAACTCATAGAAATCTTTTACTTCCGGGTTCAACCAGAATTTTGGTGCCGGATACGGCTCCCTCTTTATCAGTTCTTCAATTAACGGCACATGTCGGTCATAGATATGTGCATCCGCGATCACATGTACCAACTCACCCACTTCCATGTCACACACCTGTGCAAGCATGTGAAGGAGCACCGCATACTGGCATACATTCCAGTTATTTGCAGTCAGGATATCATTGGAACGCTGATTCAGAATTCCATTCAATGTCAGTTTATCGCTGCCTTTTTTCTTCGTCACGTTAAATGTCATACTGTACGCACAAGGATACAGATTCATCTCATGCAGATCCTGATGCACGTAAATGTTCGTCATAATTCTGCGGCTGTATGGATTATTTTTCAGATCATAGATCACACGGTCCACCTGGTCAAACATCCCTTCTTTGTACTGATGCTTCACTCCAAGCTGATAACCGTATGCCTTTCCGATAGATCCATTTTCATCCGCCCAGCTATCCCAGATATGACTGTTTAATTCATTGATATTGTTCGATTTCTTCTGCCAGATCCACAAGAGTTCATCCGTACAGCTCTTGATCGCGGTTCTTCGAAGTGTCAATGCCGGAAATTCTTTGGACAGATCATAGCGGTTTACCACACCAAACTGCTTAATCGTATACGCAAAACTTCCATCTTCCCATACCGGTCGTACTTTCTCTCCTCTGGTATCTGTTCCGTTATCTATAATATCTCTGCACATATTGATAAATACTTTATCTGCATAACTCATTTTTCTCACTCCACCTTTCCCTGTATTTTCAAATATTTTAAATATATTGTCCAATCTCCATCTTATTATTGGTATATTCAACTGCACTTTCTCTGGTAATATATCCCTGTCTCACCAGTCTCGACAGATCCATATTTAACGTATGCATATCATTATTGCTTCCGGTCTGCATCATCGCCGGAATCTGATGCGTCTTTCCTTCACGGATCAGATTCAAAATCGCGTCTGTCCCCACTAAAAGTTCTGTTCCGGCAACACGCCCCGTTCCGGCTACCGTAGGGATCAGGCATTGACTGATGATTCCTTTTAATGTTCCCGCAAGCTGAGCACGCACCTGATTCTGTCCTCCCGTCGGGCAGGCATCGATCACACGTTCTACCGTCTGTGCAGCTCCCGTCGTATGAAGTGTCGATAAAACCAGATGTCCGGTCTCTGCTGCCAGAAGTGCTGCCGAGATAGTCTCATAGTCTCGCATCTCACCGACTAAGATCACATCCGGATCTTCTCTAAGAGAGCTTCGAATCGCCGATGCAAAATCCGCCACATCCGGACCGACTTCTCTCTGGTGAATCAGCGAGCGTTTGCACTCATAGACATACTCGATCGGATCTTCGATCGTGATCACATGTCGGTCACTGTTCTGATTCACATGTTCGATCATCGCTGCCAGCGTCGTCGATTTACCACTTCCCGTCGGCCCCGTTACCAGGATCAGTCCCCTCGGCTGTGCGGCCATCTGATACAGCACCGTCGGCATATGAAGTTCCTCCAACGTAGGAATCGTAGAATTTAACAGACGGATCGTCGCCGCAATCTTCTTCTGCTGACGGAATACATTCACTCTCTGTCTGTATCCATCAGATGTCTGAATTGCAAAATCCGCATCCATTCCACGGTCAAATGTCTCTCTTTCCCGATCTGACAGAAGGTTCCCCAAAAGATCCGCCATCTCTTTCTTACTAAGTTTGGTATCGGCAGGAAACAGCCTTCCGTTCACACGGTACCAGATCGGCATCCCCTCAGATATATGAATATCCGAAGCACCACGGTTTCTCGCCTCCCTTATGATCGCATCCATCTGTTCATTTCTAAAATCTGCTGACATATCCATCCTCTCTTTCAATTATGGCAGCCACTTATCGGGCTGCCATATTCAGATACACTTCTATGATCTACCATTCTATTTTCTCTTATTCGTAACTGATCTTCATCAGCTCTTCCGGAGTTGTCACGCCCTCTTTAACCAGAATCAGTCCACTTTCTTTCAGCGTACGCATATGCTGGTGCTCTTTTGCATATTCTGTAATCTCTTCCACCGTCGCATGATTTACGATCATTCTGCGGATCGTATTGTCAATCGCCAGAATCTCATGAACTGCAATACGACCTTTATATCCTGTATTATTGCAATGCGAACATCCCGCGCCTCTTCGAACCGTTTTCACATCTTCTCCGAGGAAATAACGTTCCTGTTCGGTCGTCTCCATCTCATGCGCACAGTTCGGACATACTTTACGGAGTAATCGCTGCGCCACAAGGCCGACCAGCGAGTTTGCGACCAGATAAGTTTCTACACCCATATCTTCCAGACGCACGATACTTGATACTGCATCATTCGTATGAAGCGTACTGAGTACCACATGTCCCGTGATTGCCGCACGGACAGAAGTTCCTGCGGTCTCACCGTCTCTGGTCTCACCTACCATGATAATATCCGGATCCTGTCGCATCAGTGCACGAAGTCCTACATCAAATGTCAGACCTGCCACCGGATTTACCTGCGTCTGATTGATCTCCGGAAGGTTTTTCTCCACAGGATCCTCAATCGTAGAAATGTTGACATTTCTTCCCGACAGATAATCCAACACCATATAAAGAGTCGTAGATTTTCCACTTCCTGTCGGTCCCGTGATATAAATAATCCCATTCGGGTAATTTAACATCGGAAGGAACTGTTTATAACTAAATTCATCCATACCAAAATGATCTGCATGTTCCAGGTGAGTTGTCGCAGCCATAATACGCATAACCGCTTTCTCACCGAACACCGTCGGAAGAATAGACACACGGATATTGACATAACCATTATCCAAAGACACACGGAAATGTCCATCCTGCGGCACTCTCTTCTCCGCAATATCCAGATTCGCCAGGATCTTAATACGGGCAATTAACGGTGCGTGAATATTTCTCTGAATCGTAACATATTCCATAATCACACCGTCAATACGCATACGGACTCTCGTCTCTTTCTCAAATGGTTCGATATGGATATCACTGGCTTCTGTCTTGATCGCACGCTCGATCAGACTGTTTAACAGTCGAATGATCGGAGCCTCATCGTCACTGTTCTCCAGATCCTCCACCGCAAATTCTTCCGCATCCGTTGTAGAGAAACCTACGTTTGCCTGCTTTGCGGCCTTTCTTGCACTGACCTCTGCATAATAATAAGAAATTGCCTGCTTAAGCGGTATTTCCTCACTCAAAAGGATCTCAAGCTGACATCCCGTCTGCTGTCTGACTTCCTCCAATGCAAAATAGTTCAGCGGATCATTCGTCACCAGCGTCATATTATGCTCTCTGACTCTGACCGGCAGGATCAGATTCTTCTCTGCCAGGTTCTTATCCACCATCGCAACGGCTTCTACTTCCACGGTTAGCTGTGCCACCTCCACAATCTCCACATGAAGTTTACTTGCCAGAGCCTCTAATACCTGATTTTCTGTGACAAATCCCAGTTCCATAAGGATCTGTCCCACTCGTTTATCTCTATGTTCTTTCTGATATGCGAGAGCCTGTGTAATCTGTTCTTCTGTTACATAGCCTTTCTCTGTCAGGACTTCTCCAATTCTCAGATTCGTTTTCAATTCGAGTTCTCCTCCCCAGTTTCTGTCGTATTAATCTCTCCGCAGGTGTAAATTGACAGTACGCATGCACAGTTCATCTGACCAACGGTCTTTAAATTGCTGTCGACATAAATCTGTTCCTGCATATCAAAAGAACGCACCTGGATCCCCGGATAATTCTTTGCAATATCATCTAAAAATGCACGAATCTGACTCTCTGTTCCCTGCAGTGTCATACTGACCTCTGTAGAGTTCACATACTGAAGCATCACTGTTTCATCATCCGTGTTTCCGTCTGTGTTCTCAGAATCCATCGCATCTGTACTGTCGCTTTCTGTGCTCTCATCAGCACTTGAAGTATCAGAAGAATCCGCAGATGACGTATCTGCTGATGCATCTGCCGCCTGAAGCTGATAGGCCGCCGGGATTCCCGGTACTGGTTCCGCAATGTTCAGATACATCGGGAAGAGATCATGCTTTAACGCCAGTCCGCTGACCAGCTCATCGATCTGCTGATTCTGCAACAAGTCATAAAAACCTTTGGATTCCTCATCCAGTGATTTCTGCTGTTTGTCGATCATCGACTCATACGTCGATGCCGAATCCATCGTATACTGCATCTCTTCCTGCTTAACTTGAAGATCATCTCTTTCACTTACCAGATCCTGGTGCTTTTCTACACCTGGAAAAATGAGAAATCGCGCCATGAAAAACAGAATCAGTACACATGCCAGTATTTTTAAAAGTACCACATCACCTGGTTTTAACTCTAATTCTAACTTCACTATTTCTCACCTCCTGTTTCTGCTCCTTTTAACACACAAGACAGTACAAGAGAGTACTCTTCGTCTTCGTAATTGTAACCACTGTAATCCACCGAAGAAAATAATCCCGTTCCCCGAAGTTTGCTTACATACGTCGGGATATCGATAACTTTCTTGCTGGTCGCATTGAAGGTAAGTGTCCCTGTCTCTGCGTCCATCGTCCGGATGCTGACCTGCATATCACTTCCACCGACATCTACAATCTTCGCAATCATCTCCGCAGTAAGATCCGGATAAGTCGCCAGATTCTGCTTCATCTGATCCACCTGACTAATCGCAGTCGCAAGTGTATCGCTCTGTTTCTTCAGCGCATCTGCTGCTTTATATTCTTCCTGAACAGCATCGTCTTCTATCCAACTGTTGATCTCATCAATCTCATCAGAAGTTGTATGATTCCAAAAAACTACACCGCCCCATGCAGCCAGACAAACTGCAAATGTAATCGCAGGAAACAGGATATGTTTCCCGATATTCTTCTTCTCAACCAACTCCTCTTTCGCATTTGCATTCCAGATATGATAGAGATTAATACTTTTCTTTTTATCTGTCATCAATGCTCCGATACAATTTAACCAGTCTTCTGCTTTCTGCCCTGCAGTCACCGGGATCTCCACCTGCATCGGTGCAACCTGAAGATTCATATTCTGGATACCTTCAATACTGACTTCAAAATCATCCGTATTACAGCCGGCATAATATACATCCGTGATCGGCACCATAGAATTGGTCGTCGAATAAAACTGCATGATACCAGAAATACTTCTGACAATCTCTGTTCCGAAATTCAACGTACCTCTCTCGCTGAAGATCCGGCTTCTGGTCGAATACAGATAGACACCTTCCTGAAATAAAATACTTGTAACACTGTTCTCCTCAAAGATCAGGAAAATCGCCGTTTTATTTTTATATGCTTTGGCCTGTGCCAGTACTTTCAGATATCCTTCCATCGGGATCGTGATATCTTTGATCTTGATCTGTAGTTCCCTGCACATTCCCACAAGCGTTGCGATGACATTTGCATCGACACCACCACAGCAAAGGCTAGTTCCTTTCTTTTTATCAGCCTGTACCACTGCATAATCATAAACCGCATCTTCCATTGACTGATCTGCCATGACCTTCTCTGCCATCTTCTTCAGTTGTCTTCCCGTCGCATACGGAATCTGCGTCATTCTTGAAGACGAATACGATGCCGGAAGCACCAGTTTCACAGAATCCGGCTGATACTGCTGATTATATTTTCTTAAGGCTTCCTTCCACTGCCCGAATGCATCTCCGTAACCCTCAATCGGAATCCGGCATACATTCTCTATCTTCGGGGTACGCCCCATCTTTCCTGTAGCAGCGAGGATACTTTCATCTTGTAAAACAAGGACTGTATCACTCATATTGTTCCTCCTTTATCTTCTAAATGTATTATGAATTTTCAATTGCGGAGTAAGACTGATAAATCGGAAGCATAACTCCTATCATAATACATCCTACGATCACCGCCATAAATACAATCAAAATAGGCTCCAACAAAGTAACCATGCGTTTCGTTGCCGCTTCTGCATCCTCTTCCATCGTCGCCGCGATCGAATCCAACATTACATCCAAACGTCCACTTTCTTCTCCGACCAAAATCGTGCTCGACAATTTCTTCTGCAGGCCATCAACGTCCCTCAAAGCCTGCGATAGCGGAACTCCACTTCGTACTTTCGTCACGACCTGCTCAAATTGTTCCTCTATGTAACTATTATCTATCGTATTTCCGGCAATTCCAATTGCCGTTGCAATCGGCATACCACTGGAATACAGACTGCTGAGTGTTCTTGCAAATCTTGCCGTGTACACGACTTTGAATAGTTTTCCAAATACCGGCATATGTACTTTGCGGTAATCCAGTTGTCTTCGCACTGCAGGAATTGCCGCAAGCAAACGTATGATCATCACAATCGTAAATACAGCTAACAGTGCCAGATACCATTTATGTACCAGAAAATCGGAACACGCGATCAAAATATTCGTGATCACCGGCAAACTGTCCATCTGGTCAAATAAACTCTGAAACTGAGGCAGAATAAATGTTACGATCAAAATTACGATTACCACGCACATCACCAACAAAATACATGGATAAGTCATTGCTGATTTTACCTGCTGTGTCAGCTTATAGTCTTTCTCGTACTGCGTTGCCAGACGATCCGTCACCTGATCTAAGTTACCACTGCCCTCTCCGGCACGTAACATACCGATCATCAGGTCTGGGAAACACTTCTTCGTCTCCATCGCCTCCGACAGACTGATACCTTTTCGAAGATCCATAAGGACTGCCTGATAAACTTTTTTCTCCTTCGGCGGGATTCCCTCCTGATCCGAAATAATATCCAGTGCACGCACCAGACTGACACCGGACGCTAAAAGCGTCGAGAGCTCTTTACAGAATGCTGCGAGCTGTTTCGCCTTTAACTTCTGATAGCCCTTCGCATCTGTCAGGTTTTTCGCTTCTACTAAGAACAAATTCTGTTCTTTTAACTGCTGTATCAACACATTTTCCGTCGGAACTTCCATCGTTCCACGATGCATCTTTCCGCTCATGTCTTTTGCGGTATATCGAAAACGCGCCATCTATTTTCTCCCTTCCTCCTATGTGGAGTTTCTTATCTATTCTTAAAATCTGCACAAACTCAGATACCAGCTTACGATCTGATCTCCATAAAATACAGATACCGCCAGGCCAAACGCCAGAAATGGTCCGAACGCAAACTGATCTTTTTTGCCTAATTTTTTCTTTCTTAACATCACAATTCCATATCCTCCTCCAGTGAGAAGTCCAAGGAACATCGCACACACCGTCGGTGCCACCCCGAGTAAGAACCCGGATACCGCCATCAGCTTAATGTCTCCGCCGCCAAATGCACCCGGAATGATCAAAGCCAATACTAACATCGGAACAGAAATGATGAGAAATCCAATCACTCTGTCCATCAGTCCGTGTTCTGGAAATAGCCAGACGCAGACAATTCCCAATATTAAAATCAAAATGTGAAATCTATCATATATCATCTGTGTGTCCCAATCTATCAGGGCCACCACCAGTAATATTCCTAAATATGCAAAAATCACTGTGCCTCTTAAAGATAAAATCCCATAAGTGCCACAGCCATAATATATCCCGCAGCCGATGAATGCTGCTCCACCTATTATCTCCACCCAGAAATCTCTCGCCGGGATTGCTGTCTTACAGTCTTTGCATCTGCCGCCAAGTGCCAGATAACTGATACACGGGATCAACTCCCACGCGGTCAGCACCCTGCCGCAATTCGTACAATGACTGCGTCCCCGCACCACACTCTCTCCACGGGGCATTCGATCAATCACTACATTCAAAAAACTAAAAATACAGGCTCCAAAGAAAAATCTGATTATCCACATCACACTTTCCAATACAACTATCATCAATTCCTTCTCTCCTGTCTCAAAACTTACTCTTCTCCGGTCAGATTACCGGGATCAATCATCGTATCATCATGATACACGGTATAGGATTTTGGTTCATCCTGATACCAAACAGTAAAATCATTCTCTTTATATACAAATCTCTTCACAGTATATCCGTCCTCTGCTATCTGTAAAACCCAGAAATCTCCAGGGACCTTACTCAGATTCATGACATCTTTCCAGATATCATCTGTGACGCCTCCTTCATGGGAAGCGTCACAAAATGTACCATTCTTTCCATAACTTTCCTTGCCAGTCATCTGTAGCGCCAATCGCACCGATTTTGCATGACCCAGAGCTACCTGAGCGTCTGCACGATATAACAATCGGAGCGCGCCCGGTATGACGAGGACAATGACAAGTAATAGAATTACCAGAATATATAACCCACGGTAGATCCAGCGATATTTAGTTTTGGCCTTATTTTCTTGTTGATTCTGAATCATGAGTTATACCTTTCTGGACGGATTTTTATTGTTTTGTAGAATTTCCTACATTATAATCGCCATCTGTATTCGTTGCTGAATTTGCAGGCTGATATGTACACTTCTTCTGTCCATTATCATATACTAATGTTGAAATTTTGTTACTTGTTACTACAACACCTGAAACTGTTCCTGAACCTACTTCTGCCAGACCTTCAATCTCTGAAGCTGTAAATTTACCTGTTGTACCAAATGTTACTGTCTCACCAGCTTTAGCCTTTGCATACTCTTCATCATACAAAGTCTGCGCAGCCATTACAGCCTGACGTGTTTCTGCAACAACAGATTTGTTCTTTGCCTTATCAATGTATCCTGTTAATGCTGGAATTAATAATGCAGCAAGGATTGCCAGGATTACAAGTACAACGATCAGCTCTACTAATGTAAAACCTTTTTTCTTGTTGTTTCTTAATTTCTTTAACATGTTTACCTATCTCCTTTTTCTTTAAGAATTTATATATAAACGCCTCGGTGCAAGCGCTCATACCATATATATTAAAAAATAAAGTCATTTAATCTGTCGCATCCAAATCTGTTCCATTTGCCACAGCCGTCTTTCCCATCTTGCATTTCACGGTATAACGGAAATCCAAAATCTCGCTGTCTTCTGCAAGCAAGTTTGTCTTGCCTATATCACTGTACAGTCTCACAGTTGCCTTTATATTATCTACTTCACTGTCTTCCGCTGTTCCATCCGGGAAAGAGTATATCACTTCTACATAATTTCCCATATAGAAGCCTTTCCCATATGCAGTCGTCACAGCTCTGGCAATTGGGTTTCTCATTTTACTATATTGATATCTCTGAGTGGCCGCTTTCGGTGTATAATATCTTATCAATAATTGCCCAGATTCAACTGAATCTGCCACTCCCGTCATCTGCTCCTGATCACTTCCGTATAACTGCGTCTCTTCACAGCCGTCCGTTGTCACAAGCACTACATACCCGTCTGCATTTATAAATTCTAAAGCATTTCCAGACAAATTTCCAGTCATTCCGGCAATTTGTATGCTGTTTTCATAGATTTTCACATAGGAAGTGGCGTTTTTTGTAATGGTTCTTAATTCCGTCATCAGCGTATCTACAATGGACTGTGCATACTCGGTCTTCTGTACCTTTACGAATATCTTCGACGCCGAGCTTAAAGACGACGCTGCCATTGCCATCATAATACTAATCAAAAGCATCGTAACAACCATCTCAACCAATGTCGTTCCATTCCTCTTCTTTAATAGTTTCTGTATCTTTCTCACTGGCCGCCACCTCCGGCTTCTGCCTGTACCGGCTGATACACATAGAAAATCGTACTCTTCGTATTCCCCTCGGAATCCTCATAAGACACCGTCTTTTCCACAAAATCTGTATTAATACGAAAAACTTGATTTCCCATGACAGTCATATCACTGTTCACTGCCGAGAATCCTATCGTCTGTCTGCCGGCATCTTCCGCAATTGCAGATTGTAATTCACTGATAATCTGCTCATTCTCTGTGCGGATTTCTTTATTCTTCTTCATTGCAGCATTACTATAAGAAATGGCACCCTGCAAGATTCCCATCATGATCAGGAAGATAAATATACTGGCAACCACTTCAACTAACGTCTCTCCGGCATTCGCCTTTGTCTTCCTAGGAATTGCCATCTTTCGTTCCTCCTTCACTTTGCAGATCTATGTATTTGCAAGATCTTGTAGCTGCAGTCTGAAATTTGTACTGAATCTTATCCGCGTTGGGAAACTCATATACAGCTCCACTGGTATTTCCTACTCGCCACTCTCCACCATCAGATGTACTGCACCACACGATCGTCGTGCCGTCATGCGTAAATTGTGGTTCATACTGCTCTGCCCTCGCATATTCTGTACTGTAAGTATAAGTTGTGTCCTCATAATAAGCAGTCACCTCTACGGTCAACGTATATTCTCGAATGGAAATTTCCCGCAACCGGTTCACTTCTGAATCATAGCTGGTACTCTCCTGATCGATTTCTCCCGCAAGGAGCTCATTTTCATCCTCATTCTTTTCTTTCTTCAGAGTAATACTCAAATTCCCATATCCTTCTTTTATCCCCTGATCCAGATTCTTAAGATCCGTTCCTGAGACCATATACGTATACTCGGTATTATCTGGATTGTCATCATCATACTCCGCGTACTGTGAGCTGTCTAAAAATCTATTCGCAAATGCATAGATTGTTCCAACCGAGGAAGCATCTCCTTTTTGTTCATATTTCTTTAATTCTGCATCAACGACCTGTGCATAACTTTTTGCTAACTGATAGCATCGTTCTTCTTTCAGCCGTTCTGTAGACTGCGCGGTCACAAGCCCGGCGGTGTACAGAATCGCGGTTGCAAATGCAATGAAAAATGCGGATACGCACATCACTACGATCATTGATATTCCTTTTTTCTCATTGGCTTTTAAACTCGCCCATCCTCTGCACACCATAGGCTCCTCCGTTTACTAGTTTGTAAATTTAACTTCCTTTTCTTCTGATTCGATGTAAGCATCACTGGTATTACCATCCAGATTATCTATCACATTCGATGTAAACGTTACACTTGTTGTCACCTTAAAGTTATCATGTGTAACCGTTACCTCCCGGTCTCCATCCTTTGCTGTCACATCTGTAATATCCGGAAGTTTCAATACATAGTGGAATCCTCCGTCTTCCTTAAGCTGCACATCCAGCTCTGCCATGATCGTCAGCTTGTAAGCCTTCTGACTGTCCCCGTAAGTAGAAGCAATGTTCACCTGATACTCATCCAGTTTATAAGTATGAATCTTGTCAGTCTCTTCGATTCCTTCCGGATAATCCTTCTTGACTTCATCTACGCTCTTCCATCTCCACTCCCACTTAGCCTGACTTGTAGCTGTCGCTTTCTCAACTTCTACATAAGCATACTGCTGTACTTCTGTAATCTGCTTTCCTTCGGAATCTGTCTTTTCGATTACACGGACTTCTGCATTCATATCCGGCTCTCCAGTTGTATCTTCCGTAAGTTTTCCTGTCAGGTTCAATGTATATAAGTTTGTACACTCTACGCTGTCCCAAACCAGGTGTGTACGGGTTGCATCCCAATCCTGTTCCTGATCTGGAAGGTCCGGATTATCCGTTATTTTAACCTTTAGCGGTTCTCCGTCATCGTCTGTAGATGCCACCTGCTTTGAATCCACATCTGGTTCTGCCAGTTTCACATATGGAAGCTGAATTGGTGCATCAATCTTCGTCCATGCAGAACTTACATTACCACTTCCAGAAGAAATTCTCGCATAAAATACGATCCATTTTCCGGCATACTTGATTGATACTCCCTTCATATTATGATAATAGTGATGTGAATCTGTCACATCCATCTGCACCGGAACATCTCCATTCGGATATTCCGCAATATTGTCTCCAGGATTGCTGATACTTGCTGCTTTTGCCTCATCTTCACTACCGTATACATATGCTTTTAACAGATATGCACTGCCTCCCGGCGGTACACTCGCATCGTCTGCGGTCAGACTGATCCTCATTCCACCATTTTCAAAATCATCGGCGTCGATCGGCTGATCGCTATCATATCTCCAGTTCTTATCCCAGATAACCTTCGGTGCAGCCAGACGTTTTGGTATCTGAAGTTCATAAGTAATTCCTTCTGCACTGTCCAGATATTTACCAGATGTATCTGCCTTTGCCACCAGATAGATAACTGCTCTCTTTCCTGCATAGCTTTCCAGATTTACCTGTTCTTTGTAGCTTCCATCCTTCTTCTGGGATGTCTTGATCAGGTCTCCTAATTTTTCTGCAGTTCCTAAGTTTCCATTGTCATCATAAGTTCTGATGTATGCCTGATAACCGGCACAATTTGCCTCTTCTTTGATCGGCGACCACGAGATATTATAATACAGCTCGTTCTGATCCACAATCTCAACCACCGGCTGTTCTGGTTTTTCCAGACGTTGTGCTACATTGTAAGTTGCTGACACGGAAAGTCCGATCTGCTTCTTGGAAGCATCACCGATTCTGGTTACTTTCAGGCGTACCTGCGTATAATTCCACTCTTCACTATCTGCGATATAAGAGTTGTCACCTGTATAATCACTCGTATCAATCGTTATGTGCTTACCATCGGCATCAATACCTGTCAGAGAAATCTGATACTCTCCGCCGGAAACATTCTTATCCCATGAGAATTTATACTTCAGTTCTCCAGTCGTCTCATCGATGATCGGTGTCAGACTGCTGCCATCTTTCTGGTCTAAGACCGGAGCCGGAAGCCAACTAAATACGGTATCGTCCGTCGTATACATATAAGGATAATAATCATCCCACTCATTATTTAGTACGGTACTATAGCTATATTTCCATGTCTCTTTTCCGTCTTTTACATTAACCAGTTCTTTGATCAGTCCTTTTTGCAGGTTCATTGGTTCTTGTACACTTCCGTCATCTGCCGATTCCATATCATGATACAAATATACCGAACCAAGTCCTGTCTGTGCATACCAGAGTCGGACTTTCAGATTCTTGGCATCCTTTAAATACTCCGGTAAGTTCGTAAAGTGTGCAGTGGCAACACCCTTGGATACCGTCATGATATCCGTCTTGGCAAATACTACCGTCTCCGTTCTATCTTTCCAGTTACCGATTAGTTCTGCACGGTAAATAGGCGGAACTGCCAGAAGTTTGTTGGAACTACTGTTATTCAGTGATACATTCACATCCAGTGTATCTAACGTATCTCCGGATATCGATACTTTCGTCGTTGCCACGTTATCCACGTGATCACTGCTTGCTTTTGGTTTCTTCAAGCTCATGAATGCCTGGAAATATGGCATGTACGATGCCGTTGATATTACCGGCGAATCCGCATATTTCGTTCCCGTTGCCTGTGCTATAATCTGATAAGTATTTTCCAGACTATTCCGCTTTCGTTGTCCGTCATCTCCAAGATTTAGAGACATCAGAACTCCTGTCGGATTCTCGGCATTCAATACTACGTTCTTATCTTTTCCATAAGCATTAATATACACGGTTACCTGCCAGTCATCAAAGTCTGCATAGTCAGAAAGATTATTCAGACTGAATTTATAACGGTAATCAATCTTATTTGCATTGATTCTTGCAACGATCAGTTCTGCTTTCACATCCGGTGAAGGAAGGATTTCTTTGTTCTGTGTTACGTCTGCGCTCACTGCATTCGAATCCTGCACTTCGTCAAACATGCTGACAGCTTGTACTTCCATTGTAAGCGTTCCGGATAATCCTTCTGGAATATCAAAACTTTCAGATTCACTGTACATCAATTTTTCTGCATGGTTTCCGTTGCTGTCCGTGATAGTTACTCTGTATGCGAACGGATCGCAAAGTGTTGCATTATCATTCGGCAAAGCATCCGGTGTTACGACCATTTTGATTTTTCCGCCATTCACAGTTGCTTTTGCATAAACGGGCTCCACCATTTTTTCCTGCCCACTTGTATCTTTCGTAACACCCTCCAGACGTTTATAGCTGGTTCGTGCATTGTATGCAAGTTTATTCTCAGATGGATTGGTCTTTTCTGAGCCTATGAAATAAATATTATCATGATTTGGATAAGTTTCATCTCCTACCTCATACAATACCTGACCAATTCTGGTTTCTTTTTCGCTATTATTTTCAATATAACCATAATAGATATAACCATCCGGCTTAATATAGCATTCCTCACCATTGATACTATCGACATCTTTATTTAACTGTGTCACGATATATTTTCTGTCTGATCTCTGAATAATCTGCGTATTATTTAAGATATCTATGTACCATGCAGATGTTGCTCTTACAACTTTCGCATAACCAGAGCCTTTACTATAAGTTCCATTGGCATTCTTGACTCCAAGTTTTACGCTGCCGCCAAAATAACCGATATTTTTATTATTGCCATTTCCAATTCCATCATAAAAGAAATTATTCTTTGCATTCTCCGGATTTGCCTCTGCCATTTTATTCGGATCACTCACTCCAGCGCCGTTTGTAACACCGTTGGAATAGATTGGTTTTCTTGAGTATACATCTTTTCCCGAATAATATTGTTCTGATCCCAGATTCAATGAATAACAGTCTTTTACAATTGTATTATCAGCCCATCCCTGATAACGCGCACCAAAGATTCCACCTGTAAACTGATTTCCCTTTAATACCTTTGCATAATTTCTGCATCGTTCAATCTGTATCTTAACGTTCTGTGTAGATGTTGCAATCCTGCTATTATTTGCATTATCACAGGACATGAAACCAAAGATTCCTGACGCCATGGAAGAAGAATAAATTTCTACTCCAGGTGCATTCATACAATCTAAGATTCTCACGGTGAAGTTCGGAGCATCATTGGCTGATGAAACCTGAAAAGTTGTAATATTTCCCAGGATGCCGGCACTGTCGTTTGCACCTACGCCGTCAGCATAACCAGTTCCCTGTCTGGTATAGACATTTCCATAATTTTCACAGCTTATTACGTTATACTCGTTTTCCTCATAAGCATGATAGAGCTGAGCTATGATTCCGCCGGCTGCTCCCGACCAGGCATCACCACAGGTCGTCTGCAGGTTTCCATAGTTTCTACAATCTTTGATCGTACCACCGGATCCTGTCCACTGTCCCATGATTCCACCGGAATAATAAGTATTGTAGCAGTAAATCGTTCCGTAACTGATACAGTTTTCAATTGTCCAGTCACTGCTGGTTGAGTTGTTCTGATTTCCGATAATTCCACCGGCGAAACGGTCATTACCTTTCTGAGATAACTGCCGGCCTATAAACGCTCCGTTTACCAGCTTATCCAGATCTTTCTCAGACTCATTCATACCGATAATTCCACCGGTACCTACTCCGACAGCCTCTGATTTATTCAATAAGAACCAATTTCCGGTTACACACTCACTGACTTCTCCCGTTGTTCCATTATAAGCCGCAATACCACCGATATTTCCATTCATGTTCATGAACATCTGTAGTCGGCCCTCGGATACTTTTTTGCCAGTAGTTCCAGAGGTTTCGGTTCCACCACCATTATATTTCAGATTCTCAACCTGACTATTATCCTGCGTATTCACATAAGTTGCATCTGCCTGCAATTTACTTGCTTCTGCATTTGCTTCCAATTTATCTACAGTATCCGCACCATTCATTACCTTCGGTGTAATGCTACTTCCAGACATCAGGATACTTCCTTTATTGAATCCTGTAACACCACCAAGCATACCATAAGATGCTGTAAGATTACTCTTATTGTTATCTTCCAATGTACATCCCGTGATCAGTGCTCCTTCTTCATTCTTTCCGGCGATTCCTCCGGCATGACTAGCAGACGCTTCTTTCTGCTCAGCAGTACTTGTACTAGTTGCCGTATATACACCCTGAATGGTCATGTGGATCTCGCCAATATGGTCATCCTCTAATGTTGCATAATTAATTCCGGCGATTCCTCCATAACAGTTCCCTGCAGCACTGGATTTTTCTGTAATTGTTCCTGTATATGAAGAGTTTGTTACCACCGCTGACTTATCACCAGTGTCTCCGTTGATACCTACGATTCCCCCCAGGTACATATATCCACTGAAGTTTTCAAATGCCAGATTCTTAGCTTCGATTGAAGAAACAGTCTTCTGATTTTCACCTACAGCTCCTCCCACCGTCAGATTACTCTTTGTTCCAACGATTTTCGGCATATCCGTAAGTTCTGTATTCTGTACCGTTCCCTGGTTTAATCCAACGATACCTCCAAATCTTATAGCATCTCCGCGCAGTGTTACGTCTCCATTGGCTCTACTATTCTCAACAGTTCCTGTATTCACCGCACTGATCGCACCGATTTCCTCGACACCCAGGCTGTAGATCGTCGTTGTGGCAGTACCTTTATTCTCTACCGAACAATCACTGATAATTCCTTCATTTTCTGCCGTGATTCCTCCGGCATATCCATCACTGCTTCGAACATCCCCGTAATTTTTACAGTCTGAGATGGTCTTCTTCGATGCATTAAATGCTGTAATGCCTCCGGCGGTTCCGGCATCTGCGGTAACTGTTGTCGAACGGTTTATCGCTTTGGTGATGTTACCGTTCGTTTCTCCTACTACACCGCCGACGGTTCCGTGCGTTGCACGAATCTGACGTGCCTGGCTTGTAAGATATACATCCTGTGTGCCAGCGCCTAAGCTGCCATAGTTGATACCTACGATTCCTCCGACCTTCTCGTATCCGTTTACAGATACACCGGATGAAACCGCCACTACCTCTTTTGTTGTTCCGGTTGCTGTTACTTCCAGAGTCCCGGAAAGTTCGTTTAGCCCGACCAAACCTCCGATTCCATTTCCACTGGAAGTAATTCTCTGAGAGGTAGTTGACCTATTTAACGAAATAACAATCGTTCCGCTATTTCTTCCAGCCAATCCTCCGACATTATCACCGGATGAAGTGATATTAGCCAAACTTTTATCTTCTTTTAAGATACCGTTCGTCAGGTTCCATCCAACAATTCCTCCGATATTATTTCGTCCGGAGATTGTCTTTCCCTGTACGGTACTGCAGTTTAAGATTGTTCCTGACTGATAACTTACTTCAGATGGCGCTGTTCCATAATTCTTAGATGTCTTACTGCCAACATTAATGCCCGCAATTCCTCCAAGGTAATTCAAAGCTGCATTTCCAAAATGTTCACTGAGCTCACACTTGTAGATCAATCCGGCGTTCAGACCTACCACGCCTCCGATTCCGGAATACCCTGACATACTTCCGGTGTTCGAACAGTGATCAATCACGTGATTCTCAAGGTTCGCACTGATAATACCTCCGACCAGATGTAAGGATGGATTCTCCAGATTAGAATCCAAAGTAATTCCCACTTCATTTTGTACATAAGATTTCAATGCAACAGCACGGTCTGCACCTGTCGCCCTTCGTGAAATGCTTCCCGCATTTTTACAGTTCTTGATTACCAGGTGGCTGCTTTTATCTGCGTATCCAACTACTCCTCCAACATAGGCATTTCCTCGTAATGGGATGTTATTCGTATTTACATCCAGGGATGTAGATGTATTTCCACTGGTAGAAATTGTCAATGTATTGCCATTCTCCGTCGGTGCCACTTCACCCGGTACATTATCTCCAGAGATACCAGGTAACAAACCATCCAGGTTGGCCCCATTTTCTCCAAAAGAAAGCTGATTTCCACCATATGTTCTCTGATAACCGATAATACCACCGACGTAGGCTTCACCACTGATTGTTCCTAACACATTGTCTGCTCTAAACCGATCTATTGTAGTATCATTCTGAAGATTTACTACATTAGCTCCAATACATCCGCCGACATAATATTTACCTTCTACACTGCTTGGACGGATAGTTAATTCTTTACTAAGAAGATCCGTGGATGCATTCAGTCCGAATCCTCCACCGACGCAGTTTCCATATCCATAAATACGGCCACCGATCAGTGTATAATGGACATCAAGCGTTCCGTCTATATCATTAAATCCTGCAATTCCTCCCACATAGTCCTGGCCTACTACAATACTGGAAACAGATTTTACCGTGATTGCCTGGCTATCCTGTGAAAATTTAATTGCACCATTATTATATCCCGCGATTCCTCCGGCATAACTTCCGGTTGCCTGCCATTCTCCGACGATCATGTTAAATACGGAACTGTCATAGTCAGAAAGATAACTGGCACAATCTTGAATTGTAGCTCCATTCTCATTGAATCCCACAATTCCTCCAATATACTTTTCATAGCCAGCGGTCACACCATTGTTGACACAATTCTGCAAAGTAACTCCATTTGCATTAAATCCTACAATTCCTCCTACATAATCATTACCTATTACATAGCTTGCATTCGTTGTAACACTGACAGTGCTGTCCGCACGAATTGCCTCAGATACGGCTTCTCCGGTTAATCCTCCGGCAATTCCTCCGACATAGTCCGCACCTAATGTATAACCATCCTTTTCCGTTGAACAGTTATTTACCAGTGTATTTACACCGTATCCAACGATTCCTCCCACGTAAGTTCCCTTTAACAAATCTGTCTTCGGGCTACCCTCACTACTTACAAATGAAAATCCTGCTGCACGTCCTGACGCACTGGTCGATCCATGAATCAATGCCTGGAATCCGTAACCAACAATTCCTCCGAAGTATTTTCCACTGTCTGTTGTACAAAGGATCAGTCCATCATTACTGCTGTTCTTTACATTTGCCTGAGACTCTTCTGAACCACCATTAGAAGCGTAAGATCCATAAACTTTTCCGGCGATTCCTCCTGTCATAAAGTTACCGGATATTTCTGCATGGTTTTCGCTGTCAGTGATCACAGCCGAACTTCCATTTTTCAGATTGACGTAACCAGTCACACCGCCGATACCTGCGACATTCGTCTCAGCTTTTCCATCATCTCCGATCAATACAGATGGCAAAGTTCCGTTTACAGTTCCTTCCATCGTTACATTCGAAAGCAGACCCGTGCTTAACTGCTCACCGTTCTCTCCGGCAAACATACCCACTACTCCACCGATCGCAGCCTGCGAAGAATCCGTATTGATCGTCACATCCACCTTAGATTTTTCAGAAGTAATACTTACATTCTGCAGCGTTCCCTCATTGCGTCCTGCCACGATACCTGCTGCCTGAACTTTATTTTGCTTATTATTATAGGAAACGTTTGGTCCGTTAAATGTCAAAGTCGCACTCTGCATAGTAACATTCGCAATCTTACCAGCCACTTCGCCAAATAATCCAAGATAAACGTCATCTTCTACAATGGAATCTTTGCCGAGTTTTAAATTAGAGATTAAAGTCTTAGACCCTTCTCCCTTCAAGGTATAATTTGATTTCAACTCGTCAATCATCGGGAAGTCCAATGTCTGACTGCTGCTATTTTCTTTCCATGACAGAAGTTGGATATCATTTGCACGTGCCGGGCTGCTCACCAGATCATATTCACCGGTACCTACTGCCGTCCAATCCATATTTCTATTTGTCAATGTAAATGTTACATCACTTTTTCCAGTATAGTATCTGATATTAGAAAGATGCCTGAATGCCACAACCTTCACATCCGTACCTTTCGTATTGTCCGCATACATACTATTGGAAATATTAGAAAATACAGATTCACTTTCTTTCCATTCGGTATTTCCCTGGTTCTTATTTCCAGTCGATGGCACCGCTTTTACAGTCGCACAGATATCCTGTGCGCTCGCCAGACTCTTATCGACCTCTGATAATCTGCAGATACTGGTGCTGTAAGTACGCTCCAGATCAATCTTCTCATTGCCAGACTGTTTATCCAGAACTTCCTGTACTTTTGCAGACATGATTCCATCCAGTACCAGCGAATATTTATTATCACTGTAAGTCACCGGGAAGGTCCAGTTGCCTTTGGATTTTCCATTCGCATCTTTTACTTCCAGAGATGCCATATTCGCAGTTCCGTTTGTCGTGCCTTTCCAACCTTTTTCTGCCATCTTATAAGGAGACACTACCAGACTGAATAATTTTGTCTGCTTATCCTTCTTATAGAAAGTGATCTCATAATCTGCTACCTGTGAATATCCGGCATTGCTTGACCAGTTAAGAGACAGTTTCTCACTGTTATGTAAACTGATCGTTGTGATACGAAGTTTCTTCGGTTTTAAGCTGACTACATTAGTCGTATCGTCCGTAGAATAATATCCTAATAAACGTTCGCTGCGACTCTTATAGTCTCTCTTCTGCATCGTCAGGTAACCATCTGTATCATTATCTTTATAATTCAGACCTTTGCATTTGGTTCCGTAAAATGCAGAGTACACCTCTCCCGTCTCAATATCTATCTCAATACCGATAGAACCTCTCATCAGGTCTTTATCGTAAATATAATCATCCAGAAGCTTTAATACAGCATTCATCTTTGCATCCGTATCTTTGTATTCATTGCTGTCCAGCGTGATTGCATAGATACGCCCATTCAATGAAGTATTCTCTCCGCTGAAAAAGTCTGCGACTTCTCCCTGCTTCTTTACTTCTTTTTTAAATTGCTTCCATTGTCCGGAAGATCTATAATAGGTAAGTTTCGATTCTGCTGCCAGATAAATCGTCTTCGCATTCGATTCGTTCTTTCGAAACTCTGCCTTTCTCCAATAACTTATAAATGAAGGAACTGCTATCGCAAGAATAATTCCCATGATTGCAAGAACTACCAACAGTTCCACTAATGTATATCCTTTTTTCCTTGCACGTCTCATAGGTACACCTCTATTATTTATTCTAATAAATCCCCAATTTTTGACAGAATATATCATTATTTAGTATATCTATCCGTCAAAAAGCTGTCAACTTTTCCTATCGAAAATGTAATGAAAAATGTAATGTTTTTTGCGTTTTTACAAACGAAAAAGACCTCTGCATAAAGACAGAGATCTCTTTTTATAAGGTTAAAGGATTAAGTAATTATTACTGGCAACATGACGCCAACATTGTGTCAAGTGCGTTGGCACTGCTTGTATGCGAACGCTCTACACGAATGTTGTAACGCTGAGCTTCTTTCAATGCACAGTGCACCATCTTATGTGCAACCGTTGATGTAAACAGGATGATCAGATCCGGCTGTCCAATCTGGGTTTTCAGATTTCCGGACATTCTGGTAAATACCTTTGCTTTGCAATTATGTTTCTTGCAGATCTGCTTATACTGCTGTTCCATCCTTTCATTTCCGCCTATTATTACAACACTCATATAAAACCGTCCTTTCTAACTTCTAACTAACTTATTTTACTAACGCCTTTCCTCCGGCTTTGCACGCCTCAATTGTTTCATCGTCCGGAGCATCATTTGCAATGATTCCCTCTTCTTCTACCATAAATGCACCAGCATTTTTCATACGTTCTACCCAGTTTCTCATCCATTCTCCGTCTCCCCATCCGTAAGAGCCAAAGAGTAAGATATTCTTTCCACCGACTTTTCCTTCCAAAGCTTCTACGAAAGGCTCCATCTCTTCTTCTTCCAGAACCTCAACTCCCATAGAAGGGCATCCAAGTGCGAATGCAGATTCTGTTGCTAATTCATCAACATTTGCTTCTGAAACCGGGATCAGCTTTGCTTCTCCGCCCGCTTCTGTAATTCCTTCTGCTACCGCATTTGCCATAGCCTCTGTGTTACCTGTTCCACTCCAATATACTACTGATACACTCACTGATATATCCTCCTTATTGCTGTTTCTTGCACTATGCTGCATGATATACAATTTCACGCAGGCTCTTTCCCATCAAAAATTCATTCACCGCATTATCTTTCGCCTTATCATAAGCTGTAAATGTCATCCGGGCGCGCTCCGGGTGATTATATACTTTCCAATAGCCGATGAGCAGCGGTTCTTTTTTATCTTCATCCATGAAGCACTTCACATCATCAATCGGATAATCTAAAAATGCTCCTATCTCATGAGGGAAACAAATATCCTTGCGTGAATATTGTTCTACTCGTTTTTTCAGATGCCCAAGTACGTTCTCCACACTTGAAAATTCATAACCATATGGCTCTAAAAATTCCTGTACATCTGATTTTTGTAAATGTTCTTTCAATGTTTCTTCTCTGTAAAACATTACCAGGCACCTGCCTTTTGCTGTCGTCAGGACTTCATACGAAATATCAGTTCCTTCGAAGATTTCAGACAGTTCCTCCCGGCCTTTTTCCTCAATGTTTAAAATACTTGTCACTTTGATTCCCTTTAAAAAAGGTGCACACTGTGAAATAAGCTGAAACTGTAAGCGTTTTTTCAAATCCCCTTTTGAAAACATATAGTATACAACCTCTATTGGCATGTTACCTCCTTGTATTTTAAACGTTCTTTGTTTTCTTTTTTGATTATGATTATCATTTACATGTTATATATTAGCATAGACTAACTAGTATTGCAACCATGTTATTGATAGTATTTTTTCATTAGCAAGTATCAAGGCATCGAGTTCATACTTCGACTCACCACGATACAAAAAAATAAGCTACATACCTCCTTTATGGTACATAGCTTATTCTGTGTATTTTTCTTAAATTGCATGCAGATTTTTCAGAGAAATATCAAGGATCGGTGCCGAATGTGTCAGTGCTCCGCTGGATACATAATCTACACCGACGTCTTTTAATCTCTGAATATTCTCTTTTGTTACATTTCCCGAACATTCTGTCTTAGCTCTGCCGGCCACAAGTTCTACAGCCTTTTTCATATCTTCGTCAGACATATTATCGAGCATGATAATGTCGGCTCCCGCTTCTATGGCTTCTTTTACCATATCAAGTGTCTCAACCTCAATCTCAATCTTTCTGACAAATGGAGCATATTCTTTTGCCATCTGTATTGCTTCTTTTACACCGCCTGCTGCCCCGATATGATTATCTTTTAAGAGGACTCCATCTGACAGATTATAACGATGGTTTTTTCCGCCTCCTGCAGTTACAGCATATTTTTCGAAGATTCTCATATTCGGTGTTGTCTTTCTGGTATCCAACAGTGTAATATTGGTTCCCTCTAAAAGTGCTGCCACCTCATGCGTATACGTTGCAATTCCACTCATTCTCTGCAAATAATTAAGGGCCACTCTTTCTCCCGACAACAATACACGGATATCACCGGTTACTTTCCCCATAAGCTGTCCCTTTTTTACCGATTCTCCGTCTTTACAATATAATTCTACCTTAACATTCTGATCTAACAGCCAGAATACACGTTCAAAAACTTCCAGTCCCGCTACGATTCCATCCTGTTTACAGATCAGTTCTACCTCGCCTGTTACCGCTTCCTTCATCACGGCATTCGTTGTCACGTCTTCACTGGAAATATCTTCTCTTAAAGCTTCCTCGATCAAATGATCTGCCTGCAGTTTCATTGTTATCTGATTCATCTTTTTTCTTCTCCTGTCCTATTATCTCAAAATCATTTTATGATCATCTCAAAATCATCTCACAAATATCTTCGTTTCATTAACTGATTTTCTTAAGGTATTCTTCTGATTTTGCAGATGCCTGCGCTTCTTTCTGCATCTTCGTTACTTTCTGTGCCGCCCGTTTTGCAAATACCAGACTCTCAAGAAGTGAGTTACTTGCCAGACGGTTTGCACCGTGGACACCATTGCAGCTTGTCTCACCTACTGCATATAAATGTTCCATGGAAGTCTTGCTGTCAGAGTCTACCCAGATGCCTCCCATAAAATAATGCTGTGCCGGAACTACCGGGATACATTCTTTGGTCACATCATAGCCTTCTTCCAGACAATGTTGATAAATATTCGGGAAATGCTTCAAAATCGTCTCTTTTGGAATATGTTCCATCGAAAGCCACACATGATCCGTGCCTTCTTTTGCCATCTCTTCGCGAATTGCTTTTGTAACTATATCTCTAGGCAATAATTCATTTACAAATCGTTCTTTGTTCTTATTATAAAGAACCGCTCCCTCTCCCCGCACGGACTCAGAGATTAAAAATCTTCTGCCCGGTTTCTTGGAATATAAGGTTGTCGGATGAATCTGCACATAGTCCAAATGTTCCAGTTTGATTCCATGTTCTTTCGAGATACGAATCGCATCTCCTGTTAAATGCGAAAAATTAGTCGAATGTTCATAGGTTCCTCCAATACCACCACTGGCAAATACCGTATCATTTGCAAAGATCTTTATCATTTTTCCATCTTTTCTTGCTACAATCCCTGCACATTCTCCGTCTTTTTCAATGATATCCGTCATCTCCGTGTATTCATAGATCTTGACATTTTTTAATTTCTTCACACAAGACAATAATTTGCTGGTAATCTCTTTTCCGGTTACATCTTCATGAAATAAAATTCGTGGTTTTGAATGTGCCCCTTCTCTGGTATACGCAAACTCTCCATCTTTCTTTTCAAATTCTACACCATAATGAACCAGATCATGAATAATCTCTCTCGAACTTCGAATCATAATGTCCACCGACTCCTTACGATTCTCGTAATGTCCAGCTTTCATGGTATCCTCAAAATAACTGTCATAATCATCTTCATCCCTGAGCACGCAGATTCCACCCTGCGCTAAAAAAGAATCACTGCTCTCAAGATCTGATTTTGTAATCATGACAACTTTTTTATCTAACGGAAGATTCAACGCACAAAATAATCCGCCCACTCCTGTTCCTACAATCACTATATCTGCATATATATCTGACATACTATCCTCCCTAAGACCTCTTATCCGTCTTACCTTCACTACTTCACTATTTTGCAAGTTTATGTATCTGCTTTCTTACGTCCTTCTTCGCTATTTTGCAAGTTCATGCATCTGCTCTAATGGCTTTACAGCTTCTACTCTTACTTCCTCTGGAAGTTCTACCTGATTTGTTCCATGCTCCAGAACCTCCAACACTTTCTCCAGAGTATTTTTCTTCATATTCGGACAAGTCGGAATCGTTGAAGGGAAATAAAACTCTTTCTCCGGATTATTCTGTTGTAATTTATACAGAACGCCTTCTTCTGTACAGACAATAAATTCTTTCTTCTCACTTTCTGTCGCGAAATCAATAATTCCTGAAGTGCTTCCTATGTAGTCTGCAAGCGCTAATAGTTCTTTATTACATTCCGGATGTGCAAGAACAAGTGCTTCCGGATATTTTTCTTTTAATTCCGCTACTTCTTCCATCTGCATCCGCTCATGGGTCGGACAGAATCCTTCATTATATATGAAATGCTTCTCCGGTACCTGCTCTGCAATAAAATGTGCCAGGTTGCGGTCCGGGATAAAGAAAATGTTCTTATTCGGTAAATTTTTTACTATCTTAACTGCATTCGATGATGTCACACACACATCAGAATATCTCTTTAATTCTGCTGTAGAATTAATATAACAGACAACAGCCAGATCATCATATGTCTCTCTCATCTTCTGAATTGTCTCTGCATCTGCCATATGTGCCATCGGACAATCCGCAGACATATCCGGCATCAACACTGTCTTATCAGGGCTCAGCATCTTAGCACTTTCTCCCATAAAAGAAACACCACAGAAAACAATGGTCTCTTCCTTTGCTGACGCAGCGACTTTACTTAAATAAAAAGAATCTCCTATATAATCTGCAACATCCTGCACTTCCGGCCGCACATAATAGTGTGCCAATATTACAGCATTCTTTTCTATTTTTAATCTGTTAATATCCTCAACTATACTCATAATCATGTCCTCACTTTTTTTCACATTGTTCATATTATAGCACTAGTGTTTACATGTGACAAGACATATGTTTAGACATATTTTCCATACAAATTAAAATCTTAAATGATTACCAGATAGAAAAAGCAGTGTATCCATATGCGAATACACTGCCCTTTATCCTAGTTATTTTTTACTTTTCAATTGCCTTAAATGCAGCTGCCTGTGCTGTCATTCCTCTTTCTGACGCAAGCCTTTCAATAGAAGACGCTCCAAAGAATCCGTCAATTTCAGGAACATTTTTTATAACATAAGCTGCATCTTCCGGATCTGCAATTGGCCCGCCATGACAGATAACCATAATATCCGGATTCACTTCTCGTCCAGCTTTGATAATCTCACGAATCTTTACACAACAGTCATCTAATGTAACTGCTGTCTCCGCTCCAATGGTTCCTTTTGTAGTAAGACCCATATGTGCAACCAAAATATCAGCTCCAGCCTCTGCCATAGCTTTTGCCTGTCCTGGATCAAATACATATGGACAAGTAAGCATATCTAACTTATGTGCTTCGCGGATCATATCTACTTCTAATCCATATCCCATACCTGTTTCTTCAAGATTTGCACGGAACTTACCATCAATCAATCCTACTGTAGGGAAATTTTGCACTCCATTAAATCCCTGGTCTTTTAATTGTTTTAAGAAAATATCCATTACACGGAATGGATCTGTTCCACATACACCTGCCAGAACAGGAGTTTTCTTTACGATTGGTAATACTTCCTGACCCATTTCCTGAACGATTGCATTCGCATCTCCATATGATAACAACCCAGACAGTGATCCTCGTCCTGCCATTCTAAATCGGCCGGAATTGTAAATAATCAACATATCTACATCCGCTTTTTCACTACATTTTGCAGTAATTCCTGTACCGGCACCTACACCTACTAAAATTTTTCCTTGTTCTACCTGTGCTTTAAAATCATCCATAATTTCACTTCTGGTTTTTCTTAACATACTAAAATCCTCCAATTTTATATTTTTATTTCTTATTCATTAATTCTATTAATTTTCGAGCCGCTGCCTCTGCGAATAACTTATCGTTAATATTGCAATCCAATTTGATAATTTCTACATATTTGTTATCAATTCCTTTTTCAATTGCATCAAATAAAGTTTTTCTTTCTTCCACTCCATTAAAAGGCTGACCTTCTGCATCTATCATAGATACTCCTTTTTCAGGAAGTAAAATGGCCATATCAGTTTCAGCCTGGTTCCATTTTGATGCCAACATTGTGCCTATTTTTTGATTCTCCGGAACTGTTGTTCGCATAAGTGTTACCGTCGGATTATGTTTGTAAAGATTTCTTGCTGCAAATTGCTCTGGTACTGTATCCATTGGACCAAAATTTACCATATCACAAGCTCCCACTGAAACCACCTGCGGTACTTTGCGCTTAATTGCCGCCTCACATCTTGTATTACCTGCCGATAATACTCCCCCTACAATCTCATCACACCACTCCGTTGTAGTTAAATCCAAAACTCCCTGAAAAAAACCTGCATTTATCAATGTTTCCATGGTTTTTCCACCAGTTCCTGTCGCATGGAATACTAACACCTCGTATCCATTTTTCTCCAAATATGCTTTTGCCTGATCTACACAAGGTGTTGTCACGCCAAACATAGTAGCAGCAATCATCGGTTTCGTATCTTCCTGTTCTTCACTCAGTTTTTCTTTCATACTAATCATTCCTGCGATTGTTAAAACTGCATTTCTGAAAATGGTTTTTGATACTTTATTAAGACCGGCTACATCTACAATTGACGGTATCATAACAATATCACTTGTTCCCACATACTGTGACACATTTCCTGATGCCATTGTAGAAACCATTACTTTCGGAACCCCAATCGGCAATGCCCTCATTGCCGGCGTTACCAGAGATGTTCCTCCCGATCCTCCAAATGAAATAATACCATCAAATTTACCTTCTTGATATAATTTCGGAATTAAGATTTCCATACCTTTAGACAATGCTTCTGTTGCTAAAGCACGATCTTTTTTCTTTACAATATCTTCAATCTGATATCCTGCTGTTTCCGCAACCTCTTTATTCGTAACATCTACTTCAAAGGCTGGTGCAAATACACCTGTATGTACCATATATGGAGTAATTCCCAATTCTTCTACCAGTTTTTTTACATACAAAAATTCTTTTCCTTTTGTATCAAAAGTACCAGCAATTGCTATTGTCTTGCTCATCTGTCCACTCCCTTCATGTCCTATATTCTCCACCGGCCAGTGAATACAATAAGAGGTAGAACCTCTTGTCTATGTTTAGATTCTACCTCCTGTTACCCATACAGTAAATGTATTTATATTTCCATTTATTGTGCTTATATTATCTTTTTTCTATTCTATTTATTATATATTTTTGTGTTTATATCATCTAATATGATTTAAGACTATTTTTCCTATACATGCTTGGTGAAACACCGTTATATTTTTTAAACATCTTACTAAACTGCACATAATCATTATAACCAACCATATCAGCTATCTCTTTAAAAGAAATATTCTCAGACCTTATTAATTCTTCTGCCTTATGAATGCGATACTTTACCAAATATTCTGTAAAAGAAATCCCTGTTTCTTTTTTAAATTTCGTACTTAAATAGGATGGAGTAACATGTGCTACCAACGCAAGGTCTGATAATTTTATTTCATTCATATAATGCTCTTCTATATATTTTTTAACAAATTCAGTATAATCGCCGGAATTCCAGTTACCATTGATTATTTTCATCATTGGATCATTTTCATCCAAACTACCATAACTCTTAAAAGCTTTTGTCGTATTATAAATTGCTCTCTCAACTGGGATTCGCTCAAAAGTGGAACCTCCTATATATCCCTGACACGCTGTATTTCGATACATATACTGCATATCAATCGGCGTACTTGCCGGTCCAGCATAAATCATCCGTATAATTTCTGGATTCTTTTTCATGCAGACCTCAAATATCTCATCCGTCATTTTCTTCCCATCCTGAATGGAAAGAACATTTTTTGCCCCCAGGTAGCCACCTTTTGTTAATCCCAGATGTGCACATATCACATCAGCTCCAGCCTCTATCATCAATTCTGCTTCATTTGCATTTGTGACAAATGCTACTGTAAAAAGATTATAATAATGTGCAAGACGAATCGCTTCTACTTCTGTTTGAAATGTATTTCCATCTTCTTCAAGTGCCATTCGAAATTTTCCATCAACCAGAGACATCGTAGGATAATTTACAATTCCTGAAAATCCATTTTCTTTTATAGTTTTCAAATATTCATACAAATGTATCTCTGGATCCGAAGCAAACAGACCGAATAAAACTGGTACTTGTTCAATGACTGGTAACAATTCTCGGGTTCCAAGCTCCATAACTGTCTGATTGCTATTTCCATAACAAAAATAACTCGCGTAGGAACTTCTTCCCATCACTCGATATTTTCCCGCACTAAGTGCTAGCACAAAATCAGATCCTCCCATTACTGCATATTTTGCAGTCATTCCCGATCCAACTGCAGCTCCTACTATATGACCATTAATATTTACCTGAGCATGCAATAAACGCAAAATATATTCTCTATCCATTCTTTTCTCACCCGGATTTATTATATTATTTATACACATTATATCTATTCATTTTTGCAAAAGCAACAAAAGCTCGAACTTTGGCTCGTCGCAAACAAAAAAAGGGAGCATATCAAAGTATTAGTGCGCAGCTTCTTTTCTTGTACAAAAAAATAACTGCCAGACCTCGAAAGAATCCAGCAGTTGGTGTAAAATTAAGTTATGCTACTAACTAAATTATTACAAAAAGATTATACGAAAAATTCAGACGGATATCAACTTAAACTTCCGTTAAATCTTGAAACAATCATTCCGGATAATGATTCTGTTCGATTACTAAGTCAGTTTGTGGAGGCTATGGATTTGACTGACCTATATTCTGCTTCGCCAGGACAAAAGAGTGCAGCGATTCTTGCCTTCATATTAAATAGTGGTGAGAATCCATTGATTATTGATCAGCCAGAAGATGACCTTGATAATAGTCTTATCTATTCGCTTGTTGTAAAATCTATAAGAAAGATGAAAAGTAAACGTCAAATTATTATCGTTACGCATAATCCCAATATTCCGGTATTGGGTGACGCAGAGGGGATTATTGTTTTAGAACGTAATAATCAGGGAAAAGTTACTTTCAGAAAAGGGAAAAAGGCAGGCTGCATTGAGGAAAAGCTTATTAGAGAGGGAATTTGCGAAATTATGGAAGGTGGAGAAGATGCTTTTCGTAAAAGAGAACGGAAATATCAATATAATTAAAAAATAAATGGTATGGAACTTACAGAAGACAAGGATGAAGGTGGATTTGTGGTTTTTATCAGATCTGCCAGGCTGTATTACCTGTGGCGAGAGCATAGAGGGTGCAGTAGTAAACGAATTGGATGCAAAAAAGGCATGGCTTGAAGTATATTATCAAAATAATGATTGCGAAGTAATCTTAACGTAGTTATAATGAAGTGGCAATAAATTGGCAACAGAAAATCAGCAAGCCAAAATAATATATGTAACAGAGATAAAATGACGGCGTAAAAGAAATGAAAACTAAACAAATACGTTTAATAACATTTTCGGATTTGCTGAGTTTGAATAATTTTTAAATTGCATAGATTGTTTTACATAGCAGGTAGTCGATAAGATTGCCTGCTATTGTTTTGATTATTTCATTTGCTGAATTTTAATATTATAAATGTTGTCAATAAAAATGTTTGATTAACACTCATAATAGGGTACAATACAAGTAGCGAAATAAATATCGCACCAGTGGTGCGAGAAATAATGAAAAATGGGGTATGAAAAATGGCAAGAGACACATTGCTTTCTGGAGAATCAAAAAATATTGAATACAAAATTACTTTACCAGATAAAAGTGAAAAGTACATGAAAACAATCGTAGCTTTTGCCAATACTCAGGGCGGAAAGCTGATCATAGGTGTAGATGACAAAACACACGAGATTGTGGGTGTAGAAAATGAAATATTATTTCAGTTAATGGATGGAATTGCCAATGCTATTTCAGATTCTTGTATGCCGCAGATTATTCCGGATATTGAACCACAGACAATAGATGGAAAAACGGTTATTATTGTGTCCGTAGAAGCTGGAAAGAATCGCCCATATTATCTGAAATCAAAAGGAAAAGAGAATGGTACCTATATTCGTGTGGCAGGTACATCCAGACAGGCATTTCCAGAAAAGATTAGAGAACTTGAAATGGAGGGTGCCAGAATTTCTTGGGATGAACTTACTTGTGTAGGATATCCTGTTTCAGAAGAGGCAACAGAAAAGCTTTGTAAAGACATTGAAAACTTTCGGGAAAAAGCTGGAATGGCAGAACGTTCAGTGAAGAAAGAGCAGCTTATTAACTGGAAAATTCTGAAACAAAGCGAGAGCCAGTTATTAGCAACGAATGCCTATGCATTATTAACTTCTGATTATTTTCCATTTTCTAAAACCCAATGTGCGGTTTTTAAAGGAACAAATCGGGCGGTATTTCTGGACAAGAGAGAATTTGCAGGACCGATTTATACGCAGATTGAAGAGGCAGTGGATTTTGTACTGAGAAATATAAGACTTGGAGCAACAATTGATGGTTTAGTGAGAAAAGAAAAATATGAGCTTCCACCAGAGGCAATCAGAGAAATGATTATCAATGCACACTGTCATCGAAATTTATTGGATGAATCCTGCATTCAGGTTGCGGTTTATGATGATCGGCTGGAAGTGACTTCTCCGGGCGGACTGTATAATGGACTGACTTACGAGGAAGTCATGAACGGTCATTCTAAAATCAGAAATAAAGCAATTGCTAATATTTTTAGTCAGATGGGGCTTGTGGAAGCCTGGGGCAGTGGTATAAAGAGAATTTTTAATGCGGCGAAGGAATATGATCTTCCAGAACCCAAATTTCAAGAATTCGATAATATGTTTCGGGTAGAATTATTTAGAAATAATTCTATGACAGAGTCGGAAAAAGAAGCCGGAGAAAGTTCGGAGAAAGTTCGGAGAAGAGTCGGAGGAGATTCGGATATAATTAGAGGTTATGAATTGTCAGATACACAGAAGAAAATTGTGAATCTTCTTCTCTATGATAGGCAGCTATCGGCAGCAAAAATAGCAGAACAATTAGGTATGGGAAGCCGGAGCATAGAAAAAAATATTAAGAAATTAAAAGAACTTGGTATTCTTGTCCGACATGGTTCTCCTAAAAATGGATATTGGGAAGTTACAGATTGTGGGGAAAAGAGCAATGAAGATATCGAATGATTATATGGGATTGTCCTATCGCATGGAAATTGTAGAAGACAAAGACGAAGGCGGATTTGTGGTTTCTTATCCGGATTTGCCTGGCTGTATTACTTGTGGAGAGACTGTTGAAAGTGCAGTAGCGAATGCACTGGATGCGAAAAAAGCATGGATTGAAGCTGCATTGGAAGATGGCGTGGAGATTCATGAACCAGACAGTCTGGAAGATTATTCTGGTCAGTTTAAGCTGAGAATTCCTCGGAGCTTGCACAGATCACTGGCAGAACATTCTCAAAGAGAAGGAATCAGCATGAACCAGTATTGTGTGTACCTTCTTTCCAGAAATGATGCAGTGTTCTCAAAATAAATGATGTCAAACTTATTTACACCACTTACAATAAGCTGGCAACAAATTGGCAACAGAAAATCAGCAAGCCAAAATAATATATGTAACAGAGATAAAATGACGGCGTAAAAGAAATGAAAACTAAACAAATACGTTTAATAACATTTTCGGATTTGCTGAGTTTGAATAATTTTTAAATTGCATAGATTGTTTTACATAGCAGGTAGTCGATAAGATTGCCTGCTATTGTTGTATTTAGCCGTATTTGATCTGTTAGATATCTAATCTTGCCAATAAAAATGTTTGATTAACACGCATAATAGGGTACAATAAAATCAGTTAAAAACATACACCAATGGTACCGGATAATGATAGAAGAATATTGTTTCTGATATGAAAATACGCATTGCATTAGCGTGGACGAGTGAGGGATAGATGGACGCAAGATATAATATGGTGATTATCAAGGGAGAAATAAAGACTTCTGAGATAATGTCCTGCGTGTATGACAGAGATACGCAGAAATGGACTGTAAAATTTAATAATGGGAAAATATACCCGTATGCCTATTTGAATGTGGAAATGTTGACGGAACCGGATATTTTGGATCCCAGAATGTATCGTATTAGCAGAGACGGACGGAAATTCTTTGACGTGAAAGCAATATATGTATTTAGAAGTACATACGAAGCTTATTGGCATATTTGTTTTGGGAATGGTAGTGAAAGAGATTATCGTCAGAGTGATTTGGAGATTGCAGAGTCTTGTCTTAATCAGAGTAAGTCGTCAGATGTGTTTGAATATATAAAGCAAATTGCAAAGTTGAGCAATCTTGAGAATAAAGAGACGGAAGAAAAATTATTGTCTAAGAATTTTAACAAGATTTCTTTTATAGGTAGTGATGTGGCTTTAGCAAAGTATTTGAACCCGTCATCATTGCAAGAAAAAGGAGTAGAAGACGAATTTATTCCAATTTTTCCATTTGGATGCAATAACAGTCAGTATAAGGCTGTGAAAAATGCTATGGAAAATCAGATCAGTGTTATACAGGGACCTCCCGGAACAGGAAAGACACAGACGATATTAAATATTATTGCAAATATATTAATGCAGGGGAAAACGGTACAGATTGTATCAAATAATAATTCGGCAACGGAAAATGTGTATGAAAAATTATCTTCATCCAAATACAATTTAGGTTTTGTTGCTGCAACATTAGGAAGTTCCCAAAATAAAAAAGTATTTGTTGAGAATCAGAATGCCGCTTACCCTGATTTTTCGACGTGGAAAATGGAAGAAGAACCAAGTGATTTCCGGAAGAAAATTGCGGAGCAATCCAGCCAATTGCAAAGAGTTTTTGATAAACAGGAAAAGCTGGCGTGTCTAAAACAGGAGCTTTCGCAGTTACTTACGGAACAGAAATATTTTAAGCAATATGTCGAAGAATCAGATGTTGATACAAATAATATAAAGTTTAAGAGAAAATTGTCTTCAAAGCATTGGATGGAATTATGGCAGGAATGCCAACTGATCTCGGAAGAAAAAAGAGTAATAGGATTTTGGTTTAAGATAAGAACTTTTTTAAAATACGGAGTGGTCAACTGGAATTTCTACAAGCAGGATATTTCGAAAATAATTACAACTTTTCAGGCTATGTATTATGATGCGAAACAAATGGAATTGTCTGCAGAAATTGCAGATATCGAGGAATATCTTGATAATACGAATAAGAATTTACTTGATAATTTATGTGAGCAGTCGATGGCTTTGCTAAAAGATAAACTGGCAAGAAAATATAAAGGGAATGGAAGCAGAAAGATATTTAGCGAAGCGCATTTGTGGAAGGAGCCGTACGATGTCCTGGATGAGTATCCTGTTATATTAAGTACAACATTTTCTTCAAGAAATAGTTTGAATCCAGATGTAGTGTACGATTATCTTATTATGGACGAGGCATCGCAGGTAGATATTGCAACCGGTGCACTGGCACTTTCTTGTGCGAGGAATGCGGTTATCGTGGGAGATACTAAACAACTTCCAAATGTTGTCAAACCGGCTATAAAAGTTGAGGCAAACGATATATTTGAGAAATTTCATGTGGATGAAGGATATCGGTATACAAAGAGCTTTCTGCAATCCATTTTAGATGTTATGCCGAATGTAACACAAACATTGCTGCGAGAGCATTATAGATGTCACTCGAAAATCATTAATTTTTGCAATCAGAAATTTTATCGAGGCGAATTAATTATAATGACAACGGATAAGGGTGAAGAGGATGTTTTGTTTGCGATAAAAACAGTTGAAGGAAATCATGAACGTAACCATTACAGTCAGCGCCAGATAGATGTTATCAAAAATGAGATCATCCATGAATATGATTTGGATCCAGAAGAAACCGGAATTATTGCACCATACAAAAATCAGGTAAAAGCATTGAGCCGGGAGATAATAGATATTGGTGCTGCTACGGTGCATAAGTTTCAGGGGAAGGAAAAAGAGAATATTATCATATCTACTGTAGATGATGAGATATCGGATTTTGCGGATGATCCATATTTGATCAACGTTGCTGTGTCAAGAGCAAAAAGACGTTTGATGTTGGTCGTAACTGGAAATAAACAACCGAAAGAACGCAATATAACGGAGTTAATAGATTATATTCAATATAATAATTTTGAGGTGGCAGAGAGCAAAATATATTCTATTTTTGATTATCTCTATAAGCAGTATACCTTGGAAAGAATTGCATACTTACAGAAACATAAAAAAGTATCAGAATATGATTCGGAGAATCTAATGTATTCTCTGATAGAAGAAATTATTGCTGATAACAAGTATTCAAGTTTAGATGTAGTGTGTCATTTCCCATTGAATATGTTAATTAAAAATCCTGAACTGTTAAATGAAAGGGAATGCCAGTATGCAATGAATCCGGCAACACATTTAGACTTTCTGATTTATAACAGAATTGGTAAAAAACCGGTGTTAGCGATTGAGGTTGATGGATACGAATACCATAAAGAGAATACTACACAGGCTTCCAGAGACTTGATGAAAGATCATATTATGAAGTTGTATGAAATTCCGTTATTGAGATTTATGACCAATGGCAGCGGTGAGAAAGAAAAGATCATCGGAATGTTGGATAAGTTGGTTGAGTAACGATGGGAAAGAGTATCGTTGATATTTAGAGATAACAAACGCATGAGATAGAGATATAATTGGAGGAATGATGAAAAAGCGAATAACATGTATATTGCTGTTTTGGCTAGTGTCAGTATTGTTGTCAGGATGCGGATTATTCAAATCTGACGAACAAGAGTTTACAGAAATTGTTACAGATTTTTTAGATGCAGCCAATCAAAATGACACAAAGAAGATAGAAATATACTGAGGGTTTGCAGCTTGTCTTGTGCATCCGTTGTTAGAATACTTGATAGTTGATTTTATATTAAGTTTACGGCAAATGCGTA
>ERZ773103.409-NODE-409-length-47904-cov-4.473197_pt1 | contig 47904 bp, 46 predicted proteins | sample MGYA00511118_ERZ773103 | MGnify/ENA primary metagenome ERZ773103 (study PRJEB29015, sample SAMEA2737821) | human gut metagenome | biome: human gut; feature: human-associated habitat; material: faeces | place: China | collected 2012 ... | reverse complement strand
TAGAATCGCATGATCGCCCGCTGCGATTCTTTTCGTTTCCCGTTTTATCTGTTCGATATCGCTGATGAGAATGAGACTTTTTCTGTAAAAGTGTTCTCCGGCAGGAGTGAGCGAGAAAGTCCTGTTATGTCTGTCAAGAAGTTTTACTCCTAGTTCAAGTTCAAGTTTTTTAATCTGTTGGGAAATAGCTGACTGGGAAACATTGCATTTTTCGGCAGCCTGATAAAAGTTTCCTGTTTCTATTGTTGCTGAGAACAATAATTTATGATACAATATCCGAAAAATCGGAAATTAAGAAACCGGAAAGGTTAATGTATTATGAAGATATATGAAAAAATATTTGCAAGACTTAATGAATTAAATATGAGTCAAACAGAATTGGGGAGAAGAGCTGGTATTGCGACAAGTACAATTAGTGATTGGCGAAAAAAGCATATTAATCCTCAAGCTGATAAACTTGTAGCGATATCTAGAGCGTTGGATTTGACACTTGAGGACTTGCTTTGTGAGGGGGAAGATGCATCACAAGAAGTAGTAGCGGATTATTTAATAGATGAAAATTATATGCTCGCATTATTTCGAAAATCAGATGCTGTGTGTAGGCAAAGAATGCTGAGATATTTTGAAGTTCTTGCGAGTTGCAAAGAAATCAATGAAGACAGTCAAAAAAAGAAACAACAGCGTAATGTTACGATTATTCAAGATGCTGAGGGAAAAAATATAGTAGTGATAAATGATATTCGATTTAAAGGTAAACGAGCAGTAAATTGGAAAGAAGTAAGAGCATATTTAAAAGAATATGTTGGAGATTTTTATAAAGTAATTTCTACGGGAGACATTGTATATATTGGGTCTGATTTACCTAGTGAGTATTCGGGATCCTTGTATACAAAAAAATTGAAAGGAACAGTGGCAAAAGCGAAGGCTAATGCAGCTCAAGGTATTCCTGAAATATTAGAAACCTCAACAGGAAGATATTTTAGAGAAAATATTGGTGAGAAACACAATTGGAATGCAAGAAAAGGATGGTATAGATATAATGCCTATTTTGCCTTACCCGTATATGATGATAATGGTGAGATAGAAAGATATAATATATTTCATGCATCATTATTGATAAGACATGCAAATGATGGAAAAATGTATTTATATGACATTATAGACATAAAAAAAGAAACGAGCACTCTTTTGGAGTCATAAGACTTTACTTAGCACAAAACCCATTCCTTTTATGGCTAGATGATACTATATGATATGAAAAATGTCAATTTGAAAATCAGAAAAATACAAAAAGGTGACAATAAACTATGAACAGATCTAAAAAGAATATCGCATACTACCATCTCCCGGGATTATTCGAATTTTATGAATTATACCGTTTATTTCTCCCATTATTCTATGAGCACAGAGAATATTTTTACGACTGGTGTGAGATAGGCTCCATCTATGGGGCCCCCACGGATTGCCTCTGGGGAGGTGGAAGAACTTCTTTCGGAGACTGTGATCCGCGGAATGCTTTGGAATTGATGAAGGAGTATGGAATATCAGCGAGACTTACATTTAGTAATTCGCTGCTTGAAAAAGAGCACCTTGAGGATAAGAACTGCAATGCATTATGCCGATTGCTTGAAGAAAATAAAGACGTGCAAAATGGAGTCATTGTGCATTCGGATTTACTCTTGGAGTATCTGAAAGAGAATTATCCGAAACTTTATCTGGTTTCTTCAACGACGAAAGTTCTGACAGATTTTGCAGATTTTATGCGAGAATTAGATCGACCAGAGTTTCGCTATGTTGTGCCGGATTTCAGGCTGAATAAGGAGTTTGAGAGATTGAGTGGTCTGACGGCAGAGCAGAAAGATAAGGTAGAGTTTTTGTGCAATGAATGTTGCTGGTTTGGATGTCAGGACAGAAAAAGATGTTATGAGGCTGTCAGCCGCAAAAATCTTGGAGAAAACGGTCCGGAGCATCGTTGTATGGCCCCGAAGGGTGAGCAGGGATATCGTTTTTCCAGAGCGATGACGAATCCGGGATTTATCGGGATCGACGATATCAGAGAACGATATCTGCCGATGGGATTTTCGAACTTTAAGATTGAGGGAAGAGGGCTTGGAAGTGCCCTGATCCTTGAATTTTTACTTTACTATCTGACAAAGCCGGAGTATCAGCTGCGTGTCAGAGAAGAAATTTACCTTGATAATATGCTGGATTTATTTTAAGGTACATCTAACATTGGGTTAACCGGCCAGAGAAGTTTTCAGATGAAGAGTGTATGGCATCAGATAAGTCAGAAAAACTACAATAAATACTTTACGAAGCAGGGAAAAGAAGATTGCCTGCTTCTTTTTATTTAATGATTTGAATATGGTCTGACCGATATATTGCAGATCCATAAAAATAAAGGCCGCAAAAGGATGCTGTAAAAGAATATTTAGATGTGTGTGAAAAAGAACTTCAATGATTATAAGAAAGATGATCTAAGAAAATAAATGTATAAAAACTCCGGGAAACCACTTAAAAATGTGGCTCTCGGAGTTCTTTTATTCTTCCGTATCGTTAATTTCTTCATTACCTGGATTGCCTTCTGAATCTGCGTCATCGCATACACCATCGATCAGATAATCATATGATACACCAAAGATCTCAGCGAACGCTTTTAATTCAACATCAGTGACATAACGTTTGTTGGTCTCAATCCTGGTGATTACATTTTTATCTATGTCGTAGCCTTTTAGTTGTAACTTATAAGCCAGAAGCCTTTGTGACATATGATGCCTTTGGCGAAGTGTGACGAGCCGTTTGCTGATTAAATTCTTTTCGCCGGTTGGTGACTTTGGTTTTGGCATAACTTTAATCCCTTCTGCAAATAGTATAGACATATTTGTCTCAGTTTTTGCACCTTTTCTATTGATTTTACAGGGGATAAGGAATACAATCGGTTGTAAAAGTGAGACAAAATGTGTCGAAAATAAACTATTTGCAGGTGGAGGAAGGGCACATGAATCAAGGTGAGATAGAGAGAAGGACTTTCTGGTCTTTGTGCGGAGAACGTGACCGGAAAATATTGGATGGAAAAGAGAAGATGACTTTTACAGATTTTGAGAGGTTGATGTATATCACGGATTTTCTGGGATTAGATCATTACAATATAGCAATCTGCAATCAATTCAGCAGGCAGTTTGAGACACAGTTTCAGGAATTGTCACAGGAAGTAGTGGATTGGGATGAGACGGAAGTAGAATCGGAGGAAACTATAAGAGAACAATGGATAGAAGAATTTTACAGCCAGATTCCAGAGGAGAAATTAAGGCGAGCTTTTAAAATCCAACTGGATAAAAAGAGAACTGCTCTTTAAAAAAGAGCAGTCCGAAATTATTTTTGCTTTTCTGAATGATTTAAATAGATATAATATCCGATATTTAGAATGATTCCCACAGTCGTAGATACCGGAGCTGCCAGACCAATTTTGGTAAGGCTGGCATTTGGCTGGATACTCATAAAGTATGCCATCGGAAGACGTACCAGAAGTGTCTGGATCAGGCCCTGTGCCATGACCCAGATGGTTTGGTTATTTCCGTTGAAATAACCAACCATGCTGAATAATATAGCGGTTACAAGGGTCTCCGGTGCGAATCCTTTCAGATAGGCGAAACCGTTTTGGATAACGGCTGGATCGGTTGAGAAGAATCCGGCAAGGATATCGCCTTTTAGCATTACAAGTGTGAATACGACACAGCCGACGGCCAGACCGACGCCGATTCCGGTGAACATCGAATGTTTCGCTCTTTTAATCTGGCGGGCACCGACATTCTGTGAAACAAAGGATGCCATAGACTGCATAAGGGCACTTGGCACTAACATTGCAAAGTTTACGATTTTGCTGGCAACGCCGTAGCCGGAGGATGCTTCCAGTCCCAGTCGGTTGACAAAAGCGCAGAGTGCAAGGAAAGAAAGCTGGGTCAGACACTCCTGGAGAGCCAGTGGTAATCCGATGCTTAAAAATTTCTTACACTGTGGATTTAGCCGGAAATCCGATTTCATGATCGTAAATGGAAGATCCTTTTTAATAAGAAGAATAATGGCAAATACCACACTTAAAGCCTGGGCGGTGACTGTCGCGATCGCTGCACCGGCTGCATCCATATGGAAACCAGCGACCAGAACCAGATCACCGATCACATTTACGATACATGCGACCAGCACAAATAACAGCGGAGACTTACTATCTCCCAATCCTCGAAAGATTGCTGAGAGCAGGTTATAAGCTACGATAAAGAAAATACCGCCTCCGCAGATCCGGACATAGCTGGTAGTCAGAGCGACTGCTTCTGTGGGTGCCTGCATAAGTATCGCAATTGGGCGTGCAAGACATACCATAATAATAAAAAGTGCAACTGAGATGATTGTAAATACGACGGCCGATCCGCCAATCGCGGTTCCAATCTGTTCCGGTCTTTTTTCACCCAGATATCTGGCGATGAGGACCGTGATGCCTGTAGAAAATTGAACGACAACAAATGTGACAAGGTTTAATACCTGGCTTCCGGTAGAAACAGCGGAAAGACCGGAGGTAGAACCGAACCGTCCGACTACCAGAAGGTCAACCGCACCGTATGCGGCCTGTAAGATCAGGGCTCCAAGAACTGGCATCATGAAAAGAATCAATTTTTTCAGAATATTTCCCTGTGTAAAATCAGAATTATTATTTGACATAGTGAGTCCTCCTTTCAAGCATGACCTGATAAAACTTTTCGATGGTCTGAATCATGCAGTCAGCGTCTTCTTCGGAAATATCGCTCAGATAAGGAGCGAGTTCAGTGAAATATTGTTCATTATATTTTTGTGATATTTTCTCACCATATTCGGTGATGGATATGTAGGTGACACGCCCATCTTCGGGAGATGCAATCTTCTGAAGCAGACCCTTGGCTTCCATTTCTTTTACCGTTCTGGTAACACCTGGCCTTGGAAGATTCATAGCATCGCTGATATCGGATATTTTTACGTGTACGCCATCTTTTTCCAGTGAATGGATAACGTCCATATATTGAATGTGAGAGGACATGATACCCTGTGGCAGAGGCGGGAGCAGATCCCTTATTCTCTTCGCCTGGTAACATGCGTCGAACATTCTTTTGATTTTTTCGTTGGTCATGTTTTCGCTCCTTTATTCATTATCTATAATAGTTACCTAAGATAATTACCTTTGGTAAGTATAAGAGAATTGCTCGAGATTGTCAATACGCAATATTTTTATTGTTCTTCTATCATTTTTCAGCTATCATCAATGTAAGGATTACAGAGTATCTTTTATTTTTCACAAAATCATCATAAATACCGGATATACTTAAAAAAGATACGAAATAGAGGATAAAATTTCCTAAAATGGACAATATGGAGGTGCCACATATGGATAAGATAAAGATTTTAGTTGTTGATGATGAGAGCAGAATGCGCAAATTAGTGAGAGATTTCCTGGAACGTGAAGGATATACAGTCTTAGAGGCCGGGGATGGCATGGAAGCGATGGAAATTTTTTATCAGGAAAAGGATATTGCACTGGTGCTTTTGGATGTTATGATGCCGAAGATGGATGGATGGCAGACTTGCAGGGAGATTCGTCAGTCTTCGCAGGTGCCGATCATTATGCTGACCGCAAGATCAGAAGAGCGAGACGAACTTCAGGGATTTGACCTGGGAGTAGATGAATATATTTCCAAACCATTCAGTCCGAAGATCCTTGTGGCAAGAGTGGGCGCGATCCTGAGACGTTCTCATGCACTGGGAAGCACAGATGTGGAAGAAGCCGGTGGAATCATGCTGGATAAATCTGCACATCAGGTGAAAATCGACGGAAAAGAAATCGAACTCAGCTTCAAAGAATTTGAACTGCTGGCATATTTTATCGACAATCAGGGAATCGCATTGTCCAGAGAAAAAATATTAAATAACGTATGGAATTATGATTATTTTGGGGATGCGAGAACGATTGACACCCATGTAAAGAAACTGCGTAGCAAGCTTGGGGATAAAGGTAACTTTATTAAGACAATCTGGGGAATGGGATACAAATTTGAGGTGGATAAATAATGAAACGTTCGGTAAAAGTCCAGTTGATGGTGATGTTTACGGGCCTTTTGGTGTGCCTGGTCGCGGCTTTTCTGGTCTTAAATATCAAATTTCTGGAACCCTATTATATCAATGATAAGGAAAACCAGTTCGTTGAGATGTATGAGCAATTTAATAAAGCACTTGAGAAAAATTCGCTGGAGGATGGCGATACTTATTCTGAGCTGATTCATCTGGCAGAGAAGAATAACAGCTCATTTCTGATCGTGGAGGCAAGTACCGGAACAATCTATACAAATGTTCATAATAAAGAGATGCTGTCGAACCAGCTTTTGGGATATTTTATTAACCGGACTCAGGAAGAACAGAAGAATCTGATCACGAGAGATAATTATGAGATCAACCAGTCAAAAGACCCGGTGAGCAAGACGGATTATATAGAAATGTGGGGGAAATTCGATGATGGTAGCCAGTTTTTGCTTCGAAGTCCGTTGGAGAGTATCAAGGACAGCGTCGCAATCTCCAACCGGTTTTTCCTTGCTATCGGTTGTACACTGATACTAATCTCCATTTTTCTGGCATGGTATCTGACGAAGAGACTGACGAATCCGCTAAGAGAGCTTACGGAATTATCTGACCGTATGGCTGATCTGGATTTTAATGCGAAATATACCAGCGGGGGTCAAGATGAGATCGGCGAACTGGGCGCGAACTTTAACCGTATGTCGGAGAAACTGGAGAGCACGATTTCTGAGCTTAAGAAAGCGAACAACAGTTTACAGAGAGATATTGAGCAGAAAGAGCAGTTAGAACAGATGCGAAATGAATTCCTGGGAAATGTATCACATGAACTAAAGACACCGATCGCTCTGATCCAGGGGTATGCGGAAGGACTGAAAGAAGGAATCAGTGACAGTCCGGAAGACCGAGATTTTTACTGTAGTGTTATTATGGATGAAGCTGATAAAATGAACCATATGGTGAAGAATCTTCTGACGTTAAATCAACTGGAATTTGGTGAGGATGATCTGGTGTTTGAACGCTTTGACCTGACAGCAGTTGTGCGGGGCGTCTTACAGAGTATGGATATCGTGGCACAGCAGGAACAGGCAAAAGTTATCTTTCGTCAGGAAGAACCTGTATATGTGTGGGCGGATGCATTTAAGATCGAGCAGGTGGTACGAAACTATGTAAGTAATGCATTCCACCATTTAGATGGTGATAAGGTTGTAGAAGTGAAGATTATACAGGAAGATAAGAAAGCGAAAGTCACGGTATTTAATACGGGAACACCGATTCCGGAAGAAGATCTGGAACATATATGGGATAAGTTTTATAAAGTGGACAAGGCTCATACGAGAGAATACGGGGGCAATGGTATCGGCCTTTCTATCGTAAAAGCAATTATGAAGTCTCTCCATCAGCAATATGGCGTGAATAATTATGATAATGGAGTTGAATTTTGGTTCGAAGTCGGGGTAGAATAGGTGTAACGTGTGAGTATCAGAGGAAAGGGAAAGAGATAGATGGTAGCGATTATTGATTATGATGCTGGAAATATTAAGAGTGTGGAGAAGTCAATGCAGTTTCTTGGTCAGGAAGTAACGGTGACGAGAGACAGAGAGACCATACTGAACGCGGATAAAGTAATCTTGCCGGGAGTTGGAGCGTTTGGAGATGCTATGGGCAAGTTAAGACAGTACGGACTGGATAAGGTGATCCATGAAGTAGTGGAAAAGAATATTCCACTTCTTGGTATTTGTCTGGGGCTTCAGCTTTTATTTGAGAGAAGTGATGAGACACCGGGAGTAGAGGGACTGGGTGTTTTAAAAGGTGAGATATTAAGAATCCCGGAGAAGGAAGGACTTAAGATCCCGCATATGGGATGGAACTCTTTGAGATACCCGCATCAGGGAAGATTGTTTAGAGGTATCCCGGAAGATTCTTATGTCTATTTTGTACATTCTTACTATTTAAAAGCAGAAGATGAGAATATCGTGACAGCGACGACAGAATACAGTACATTAATACATGCATCTGTAGAGCAGGGAAATGTATTTGCATGTCAGTTCCATCCGGAGAAGAGCAGCGATGTGGGACTTCAGATTCTGAAGAATTTTGTGGAATTGTAGGATAATAGAAGCAGGAGGATGGAAGAAAGATGCATACGAAGAGAATTATTCCTTGTCTGGATGTGAATAACGGCCGTGTTGTAAAAGGTGTTAATTTTGTGGATTTAAAAGATGCCGGAGATCCGGTGGAGATAGGAAAAGCCTATGACAAGGCTGGTGCGGATGAACTGGTATTTTTGGATATCACTGCATCATCAGATGCCAGAAATACGGTTGTAGATATGGTAAGAAAAGTAGCTGAGACTATTTTTATTCCGTTTACAGTAGGCGGTGGTATTCGTACTGTAGATGATTTTAAGGTTTTGCTTCGTGAGGGAGCAGATAAGATTTCGATTAATTCATCGGCGATCAATACGCCGAGGCTGATTTCCGATGCGGCAGATAAGTTTGGAAGTCAGTGTGTGGTAGTGGCTATTGATGCGAAACGAAGAGCAGATGGCAGCGGATGGAATATTTATAAGAATGGTGGACGTATCGATGTCGGAATTGATGCCGTTGAGTGGGCTACAAAAGTAGCAGAACTGGGGGCAGGGGAGATTCTGTTGACCAGTATGGACTGTGATGGTACCAAGGCAGGATATGATCTGGAACTTACCAGAGCAATCGCGGATGAAGTACCGATCCCGGTGATCGCATCCGGTGGAGCCGGAACGCTTGAACATTTTTATGATGCACTGACAGATGGACATGCAGATGCGGCACTGGCAGCTTCCTTATTCCACTATAAGGAACTGGAAATCCGTGAAGTGAAAGAATATTTGAGAAAACGGGACGTGTCTGTGAGATTATAGAAGTCTCAGGAGAGGAAGAGTAAAATGGCAGCAATTAATAATGACTGGCTGGAAGCTTTACAGGGAGAATTTAAGAAACCATATTATAGGAAGTTATTCGAGACGGTAAATCAGGAATATCGTACGCATCAGATATTTCCACCGGCAGATGATATTTTTAATGCATTTCATCTGACACCACTTCATAAAGTAAAAGTAGTGATTCTTGGACAAGATCCGTATCATAATGTAGGACAGGCGCATGGATTATGCTTTTCTGTGCAGAAAGGGGTTACGATTCCGCCATCACTGGTGAATATTTATCAGGAGCTTCACGATGATCTCGGATGTACGATCCCGAATCACGGATGCCTGACAAAATGGGCCGAGCAGGGGGTACTGATGTTGAATACGGTACTTACAGTCCGTGCACATCAGGCAAATTCTCATCACGGGATTGGATGGGAAGAGTTTACCGATGCAGCGATCATGGCACTGAATAGTCAGGACAGACCGATCGTATTTATCTTGTGGGGAGCACCGGCACAGAGAAAAGCGAGAATGTTGAACAATCCGAATCATTTGATTTTAAAGGCCCCGCATCCGAGTCCACTTTCGGCTTATCGTGGCTTTTTTGGAAGCAAGCCGTTCAGTCAGACCAATGCCTTTTTGGAGGCACACGGAGTAGAACCGGTTGACTGGCAGATCGAGTAGAAATCAGATGGAAATAGAATTTATTAATGGGAGAATTTAATGAATGATGAAAAAGAAAAGTAGTTTATTGGCGGTCTTTTTGCTGGCGGTTATGCTACTTACTGCCTGTGGAAAGAATCCATCAGAAGCAGGAGTAGAATATCTGCAGAACGGCGATTATAAGAATGCGATCGAGCAGTTTCAGGCTGCGATCGATAAGGAGATTAACGTAGGTGATGCCTACCGTGGAATTGGTATGGCAAAGTGGGAGCAGAAAGACTATAAAGGAGCTCTGAAAGCATTTAAAAATGCAGTGAAAAACGGAGTTTCCGGTGATGGGACGCTTTATAATCTGATGGGATGCTGTAGTCTGGAACTTGATAAGGCGTCGGACGCGGTGGATTATTTTAAGAAAGCACAGGAAGATGAGAATAACAGTGACAAACTGACGCAGGAGATTTCGTATAATCTGATCGCGGCGTATGAACAGAGCGGAGACTATGATAGTGCAAAGACGCATCTGAAAGAATACGTGAAGAATTATCCGAATGATGAGAAGGCTAAGAAAGATTATGATTTCTGGAGTACCAGATAGATATAGGGCAGGAAATAGATGATAGAGTTAAAGAAAGAAACAGAGCGAGTAATATTGGTGGGCGTTAGTCTGGATGATTCTGACCATGTGGAAGAGTCTCTGGATGAATTGAACGAGCTTGTAAAAACTGCCGGTGCAGAGTCCGTGGGGCGTCTGATTCAGAACAGAGAGCAGATCCATCCGGGAACTTACATCGGAAAAGGCAAGATTTTGGAGTTAAAAGATCTGATCTGGGAACTGGAGGCGACAGGAATTGTCTGTGATGACGAGCTGTCATCGGTGCAGATGAAGAATCTTCAGGATGAACTGGATGTGAAGGTTATGGATCGAACACTGATCATCCTGGATATATTTGCGGCGAGAGCCTCTACCAGTGAGGGTAAGATTCAGGTCGAGCTTGCACAGTTAAAATATCGTCAGACGAGACTTACAGGATTCGGTACCGCAATGTCGAGACTGGGTGGTGGTATCGGAACCAGAGGACCCGGCGAGAAGAAGTTAGAGATTGACCGAAGACTGATCAAGAACCGTATCGCACAGCTTAACCGGGAATTAAAAGAAGTAAAAAGACATCGTGAAGTGACCAGAGATCACAGAAGTAGAAGTCATGCACCGGTAGCGGCGATCGTGGGATATACCAATGCAGGAAAGTCTACCCTCTTAAATACACTGACGGGGGCAGAGATTCTGGCAGAAGATAAATTGTTTGCGACACTGGATCCGACGACCAGAGGATGTAAGCTTCCGAGCGGACAGGAAATTCTGCTTACGGATACCGTAGGATTTATCCGCAAGCTGCCACATCATTTAATCGAGGCATTTAGAAGTACACTGGAAGAAGCCAAATATGCAGACATGATTTTCCATGTGGTAGATGCTTCAAATCCACAGATGGATGAGCAGATGTATACGGTATATGAGACTTTGCAGAATCTTGGTGTGACAGATAAACCGATTATTACGATTTTTAATAAGCAGGACCGATTGGAACAGGAAAGTATCGTCCGCGATTTCAAAGCGGACTATACCGTGAAGATTTCTGCAAAAACCGGTGCCGGGTTAAATGATCTTTTAGAGGCGGCGGAGGCACTTTTAAGGGAACAGAAAGTTGAGATTGAGGCTGTCTATGATTATAAGGAGGCAGGAAAGATCCAGCTTATCCGCAAATATGGAGAATTAAGGGAAGAAGAATACAGAGAAGATGGCATCTTTGTAAGCGCTTATGTGCCGAAAGAGTTATATGGTCAGGTATGCCCGGAGCAATAAAGACTATGATTTTTGTGGACTGGGAAATGGATGCTTGATATAATGAAAGTAGCAGAAAAATTGGGAGGTAAATGATATGAAGATTGCATTAGAACGTTATCATGGACTGGGGAATGATTATGTAGTATACGATCCGAATAAGAACGAATTAGCGTTGACTGCCGGTAATGTAAAATTGATCTGTGACCGTAATGAGGGGCTCGGTGCAGATGGAATTTTGGAGGGACCGCTTCTTGAAGAGGATGGTATGCATGTAAGAATCTGGAATCCGGATGGAAGTCAGTCGGAGACCAGCGGAAACGGAATCCGTATTTTTGCAAGGTATCTTAGAGATGCGGGTTATGTGCAGAAGAAGAGTTTTAAGATCTTTATGGAAAATGGACCTGTAGAAGCTACATTTTTAAGTGATGATGGAAGCAAGATCCGTATTAACATGGGCAAACTTTCATTCTGGAGTGATGATATTCCGGTGACCGGAGAGCGAAGAGAAGTGATCAATGAAGATATGGTGATCGGAAGAACATTATATCCGGTAACCTGTGTATCTGTGGGTAATCCACATTGCGTAATCCCGATGCGGGAGATTTCCAAGGACCTGGTGTGCAAGATCGGAGATTATGCGGAAGTTGCGAAGTATTTTCCGAATCGGATCAATACGCAGATCATGAAAGTGGTAGACAAAGGACATATCAATATTGAGATCTTTGAGAGAGGTGCAGGTTATACACTGGCATCAGGAACGGGAGCCTGTGCGGCAGCAGGAGTAGCACATAAGCTTGGAATGACGGACAGTAAAGTTGTAGTGCACATGCCGGGAGGAGAATTGATCGTGGAGATCGATGATGACTGGAAGGTAAGTATGACCGGAAATGTCTGCTACATTGCGAAGATGGTATTAAGCAGTGATTTTACAGAGATGCTCAGAGCAATCTGAGAAGATTCTGAATGAAGATAATCAATGAAGACAATTAAAAAAGGAGTAGTTCTCAAGGAGAAATATTTCATGTATACTAAGGCATAGGAGGAAAAACCTATGCCTTTACAATTTGTATTTGGACCGTCAGGTTCAGGAAAATCATATTATTTATATCATCATATTATAGAAGAATCTATGGAGCATCCTGATAGGGATTACATTGTGCTGGTTCCGGAGCAGTTTACAATGCAGACGCAGAGAGATTTGGTGTCTATGCATCCGCACCACGGAATTATGAATATCGATGTCTTAAGTTTTGGACGTCTTGCTTATCGTGTATTTGAAGAGACCGGCGGCGGATCTCTTCCGGTGCTGGATGACGAGGGAAAGAATCTGATCTTGCGTAAGATCGCGGGGGATTATGAGTCGGAACTCAGCGTGCTTCGGGGGAATATGAAGAAACTTGGATATATCAGTGAAGTAAAATCTGTGATTTCTGAGTTTACGCAGTATGAGATTGGAGAAGAAGAATTAGATCTTGTTATGGAGTCTCTGGGAAAAGATTCCAGATTGTATTATAAATTAAAAGATATCCGGGTGTTATACAAAGGATTCCGTGACTATCTGGAGAAAAAATATATTACAAAAGAAGAACTTTTGGATGTTTTAAGCAGAGAAGTTGCAAAGTCGGAGTTACTTAAGAACAGTACAGTGGTACTGGATGGATTTACAGGATTTACGCCGGTTCAGAATCATTTGTTGTATGAACTTTTGAAGCATTGCCGGAAGGTAATGGTGACGGTAACGATGGACGAGAGAGAGAATCCTTACATTTATACGCATCCGTATCAGCTATTTGCACTTAGTAAGCAGATGGTAAGTTCCCTGATAGAACTTGCAAAGCAGGCACGGGTAGAAATAGAAAATCCAATAGAACTATATGAAAAACCAGTGTGGCGATTTCAGAAAAATCCGGCACTTGCTTATCTGGAGAGAAACGTGTTCCGTTATGGAAGAGAATCCTATGAGAAGAATCCGGAGACTGTGAAGGTTCATGTGGCGAGAAACCCGGAGGAAGAGGTGCGTGTAGTTGTTGAAGATATTCGAAGGATAGTCAGGACAACTGGTTGCAGGTACCGGGAGATCGGTGTGATCGTCAGTAATATGGATGTGTATGGCGATTACCTGGAGCGAGCATTTGAACGATATCGGATTCCATTTTTTATGGATCATAAGAGGAGTATTCTACTTAACTCCTTTGTGGAACATTTACGCAGTTTATTAAACATGATGGAGCAGCAATTCAGCTATGAAAGCGTATTCAGATTTTTACGTACTAATTTGTCCGGTTTTACAGGAGACGAAGTGGATATGCTGGAAAATTATGTGCTCGGTCTGGGTATCCGGGGATATAAGAACTGGCAGAAAAGCTGGGTCAGAAGGTTGAAGACGACGACGGAAGAAGAACTGGAAGAACTGAATCATCTGCGTGTTAGATTTGTTGAAAAAATCGATGCCCTGTATTTTGTTCTCAGACAGAGGAAGAAGACTGTCCAGGATATTACACTGGCTGTATATGAGTATATGGTAAAAGAAGAACTCCAACTTGCACTTGTAAAGCAGGAAGAGGAATTTCAGGAAGCCGGGGAACTTGCGTTGGCAAAAGAGTATGCACAGGTATACCGGATCGTTATCGAATTGTTTGACAAGTTCGTGAGTCTTCTTGGGGATGAAGCGGTGACGCTAAAAGAATATTGTGAATTGTTGGATGCAGGGCTGGAAGAAGCCAGAGTTGGTGTGATACCTCCGAGTGCAGACCAGGTAGTTGCCGGAGATCTGATGAGAACAAGATTAAAAGATATCAAAGCACTATTCTTTGTGGGTGCGAATGATACGGAACTTCCGGGAAATCTGATACGAAGTGGATTACTGTCAGAGCATGACAGGGAGAAATTTAAGCAGAGTGAACTGACGCTGGCTCCGGGAGGAAAAGAGCAGGCTTATGTACAGAAATTTTATCTGTATTCGAATCTCACCAAACCGTCAGAGAGATTGGAAATATATTACAGTAAAGTGTCAGCAGATGGGAAAAGTGTACGGCCGTCGTATCTGATTCAGGAGCTTCGAAGACTGTATCCAAAACTTCAGGTCATGGATGAAGAGCTGCGGAGTTTAAATGAGAGAGAATTGACGGAGCAGGAAGGAATTAATGAGATTATCCCTGCGATAAGAGAACATAAAGACAATGGGCTTTTGAACGATGATGTCTGGGGAGAACTTTTTAAATGGTATCAGAGCAGACCGGAGTGGAGAAAGAAGATAGAAACGCTTTTGGATGCAGGATATAAGCACAGCCCTGCTGACAGGTTGAGTGATCTTGTTGCCAGAAAACTTTACGGTGAAAATTTTGCAGATAGTATTACCAGGATTGAACAGTATTCTGCCTGTGCATATGCACATTTCCTTCGATACGGCTTGCGGTTGAAAGAGCGGGAAGAATATGAATTTGAAGCGGTGGATCTTGGAAATGTCTGCCATGGAGCGCTGGAGCGGTATGCAAAAAGAGTACAGGAATCCGGAAGAACGTGGACGGACCTTCCGGATGAAGAACGAAAGCAATTGATAGATGAGTGCATGGATGAGACGATTGCAGACTATGGTAATTCTATTCTCTACAGTACTGCCAGAAATGAGTACATGATCACTCGGATCAAAACCATGCTGGAGCGAACGATATGGGCACTTACCAGTCAGTTAGCTGCCGGGGATTTCAGACCGGATGCATGGGAAGTACGTCTTGGAAGTAATGGAAAGATTGACCGTGTAGATGCATGTAGAGATGATAATGACCTATATGTAAAGGTTATAGATTATAAGACCGGCCATAAAGAATTTGATGTGGTTGCACTATATTACGGACTACAATTACAGCTTATGTTCTACATGGATGGGGCAGTAAAGATGCAAAAAAAGCGTAATCCGGACAAAAATGTCATTCCGGCGGGCGTATTTTATTATCGAATCCAGGATCCGTATATTAAAAGAGATTTAAATGCGACCGAGGATGAAGAAGAAAGTATGTTGTTAAAAGCACTCAAGCCAGATGGGATTATTAACTTGAAGGATGAAGTGCTGGAACATCTGGATCATAAAATGAGCGGGGAATCTGAGGTGATTCCGGTTAGGTATAATGTAAATGGTGGATTGTCGAAATTATCGAAGACGGTCCCGGAAGAGCAGTTTGAATTGATGATGGAATATGCGGTTTCTAAGATTTACAGAGCACATGATGAGATTTTGTCAGGTGATGTTAAGGCATCGCCGTACCGCCGGGGGCAGGAGACGGGCTGTGATTTCTGTAAATACCAGCATATATGTGGATTTGATACCAAGATTGAAGGATACCAATATCATAACATCAGTAAAATGAGTAAAGGAGAAGCTCTTGCGAAGATGGAAGCGGAGAGAAATGGAGTAGAAAAAGATGGGCGTGAACTGGACAGCTGAACAACAAAAAGTTATTGATTTGAGAAATCGAAATATTTTGGTTTCCGCGGCAGCAGGTTCGGGTAAAACGGCAGTCCTGGTAGAACGGATCATCACGATGTTAACAGACGAAGAACATCCGATTGATGTAGACCAGTTATTGATCGTTACATTTACAGAGGCTGCGGCGGCAGAAATGAAAGAACGAATCCGAGATGCTATCGAGAAAAAATTGGAAGAACATCCGGGAAATGAGCATCTGTCCAGACAGGAAACGCTGATTCACAGTGCACAGATCACGACAATTCATAGTTTTTGTCTGTCTGTGATCCGGGATCATTTTCATGCGATCAACATAGATCCGGGATTTCGGGTTGGAGAAGAGGGTGAGTTAAAGCTTTTAAAACATGATGTACTGTCAGATCTTCTGGAGGAACAGTATCAGAAAAAAGAGCAGAGATTTCTGGATTTTGTCGCGGCTTATGGAGATGGCAAATCTGACAAAAAGATAGAAGATCTGATTTTGAAAATTTTTGAATATTCAAGAAGTTATCCAATCCCGAATGAATGGCTGAAACGATGCGTGGATGCATATAGAATAGAGTCTTTTAAGGATTTGGTAGAAAGTGATTATGGAAAATATCTTTGCATGAATGTGGAGTATTATCTGGATGATGCATTAAGCCTGCTAGATCAGGGTCTGGAATTATGTAAGAAAGAAGATGGACCGAAGGCATATCAGGATACACTTGAATGTGATAAGAAATTGATCGAAAAAATTAAAATGGCAGAAAATCTGGAAGACATGGCGGATGTTCTGGAGAATTTTTCGTGGGGTAAACTAAAAGCAAACAGAAGTAAAACTGTTTCTGAAGAAAAAGTAAAACGGGTAAAAACGATTCGGGAAGAAGCAAAAAATCTGATTGATGATCTTGCGGAACAGTATTTTTATCAGAGCATAGATGCAACGATAGAAGATATAAAAAGTTGTCTTCCGGCAGTAGAAGAACTTACATTTCTTGTGAGAGAGTTTGCCAAAGCATTTGAGGAAAAGAAACGCAGTCAGAACATGATCGATTTCTCTGATATGGAGCAGTATGCACTGCGGATTCTTACAGAAGAAAGAGATGGAAAACTGATGCCTTCTTCGGTTGCAAAAGAATATCAGGAACAGTATGTTGAGATCATGATTGATGAATATCAGGACAGCAATCTGATTCAGGAAGCGATTCTCACAAGCGTTTCTACAGTAGAGTCCGGAAAATACAATGTTTTTATGGTAGGAGATGTGAAACAAAGTATCTATCGGTTCCGACTGTCGAGACCAGAACTTTTTATGGATAAATTTAATACTTATACGATAGAAGACAGCCAGACGCAGCGAATAGATCTTCATAAAAATTTCCGAAGCAGAAAAGAAGTATTAGATAGCGTGAATCAGTTGTTTTTTCAGTTGATGGCAAGTGACCTGGGTGGAATCGACTATGATGAACAGGCGGCGTTGTATGTTGGAGCCAGCTATCCGGAATCAGATCAGCTAGACAACGCTACAGAGGTTCTTGTGATAGATAACGATGTAGACAGTCTGGCAGAGGTGTCTTCTGAGGACAGAGAAGGAAAACATGCACTGCGTGGGCTGAAAAAACTTACGGACAAAGAACTAGAAGCGAGGGCGGTAGCAGTCAGAATCCGTGAACTTATGAAAACACATCAGGTAACTGACAAGGAGACGGGAGAATTAAGAGCGGTCAGATATTCAGATATTGTAATCCTGACCCGGAGTACGCAGGGAGTTACTGATGTATTTAGTGAGATTTTAAGTCGAGAAGGGATTCCAACGTATACGGGAAGCCGAGAAGGATATTTTGCTACGCAGGAAATAGGAATCGTTCTGGATTATCTGCGTGTGCTGGATAACATGAGACAGGATATTCCGCTGGCAGCAGTATTGACTTCACCCATCGGCGGAGTTACAGAAGAGGAGTTGGCGTGGATGAAGAGCAAGTATCTAGACGTCCCGTTTTGGAAGGCGGTTACATCTTATGTAGAAGAAAGCACAGAAGAAGATGCGATTGTAAAATGTATGAAGCAGATAGATGCTTTTCGAAAAATTGTCCCATACACATCCATTCATGAATTATTATGGAAGATATTGGATGAGACAGGCTATGAAGATTATGTATCCGCAATGCCGGGAGGAGAACAACGAAAAGCAAATCTGAAAATGTTGGTGCAAAAAGCAAGGACTTTTGAATCCACCAGTTATAAAGGGTTGTTTCATTTTGTCAGATATATTGAACAACTGAAGAAATATAATGTGGATTACGGAGAAGCAAATATCGAGGATGAACAGTCGGATACGGTAAGAATCATGACAATTCATAAAAGCAAAGGGCTGGAGTTCCCAATTGTATTTGTAGTTGGAATGGGAAAAGGAATGAATTTCCAGGATGCCAGAAGCAGAGTCGTGTTGCATCCAAAACTTGGGATCGGTTTGGATGTTGTAGATTTGGAACGTAGGACCCGATGTCCGAGCATTATTAAAAAAGTCATTCAGAGTGAAGAAACTGTTGATACACTTGCGGAAGAACTGCGTGTGCTGTATGTTGCTTATACAAGAGCAAAAGAAAAATTGATCATTACAGGCTCTATTGCAAACAGAGAAAGACGCTTTGTGTGGTATAAAATGGCGTGCGATACAGAAGAACAAGTGCTCCCGTATTACAGAAGATGTAAAGTGAGCAGTTATTGGGACTGGGTACTTCCGGCTGTACTTAGATTGAAAGAGTCTAAGGTTATTCGTATGGAGATATGGAATGCACTTCGAGTGGTGCAAGGAGAAATAGAACGAGAGGTGGCCGGCGATATCAAACGACAGGTACTGGAACAGTGGGATACAGAGCGTGTGTATCAGTCGGAGATGGAGCAGAATCTGAACGAGCAGTTTGGATATAGGTATCCGTATGAATATAGTAGAAATCAGAAATTGAAATTCACTGTATCAGAATTGAAGAAGCGGATGTACCAGGAGGAACAGTCAGAGGAAGAACTGGAAAATCTGGGAGAAGAGTTGTATAAAGAGCCGGAAGTGGTCCCGCTAATTCCGAAGTTTTTGCAGGAGGAAGAAGAGCTGACAGGAGCACTCAGAGGTACTGCGTATCATAGAGTATTGGAACTCCTTAGGTTTAAACAGATTACAGAAGACTATGGAGAAGACGAACTGGTGAAAGAACTGCTGGCTTATGTGAAAGCAGGAAAACTCGGAGAAGATGAAGCTGGGTGTATCAGAAGCAGAGATATTCTGAGATTCTTACATTCGACATCCGGAAGACGAATGATACAGGCGGCAAGAGCAGAAAAAATGTTCAAAGAGCAGCCGTTTGTGCTGGGCGTTGATGAGACGGAGGTATATCCGGAAGGTACAAAAGGAGAGTTAGTCTTAGTACAGGGAATCATCGATGTTTATTTTGAAGAAGCAGATGGATTAGTGGTTTTGGATTATAAGACAGACAAGATATTTTCTGCAGAGGAACTGGCAGAGCGATATCATGCACAGCTTGATTATTATGCAAGGGCACTGGAACAGATGACCGGGAAAAAAGTCAAAGAAAAAATCATTTATTCATTTACACTTGGAAAAGAGATTATATTAAAGTAATAGCAGAATGGCAGATGAAATTTTAAGAAATTAAAATGGATACTGCCATTTTTTGATATGATAATAGTTGACGCAATATATTATATATTATATAATATTAAAAACAGAACAATATTGGATGAATAAGAGATACCTATGGAGGTGAGACTATGGTGTTTAATACAGGAGCGGCATTGTTGGATGCGATTGTGCTTGCTGTTGTCTCCAGAGAAGAGGAAGGTACTTATGGATATAAGATCACACAGGATGTCAGACAGGTGATAGAGGTTTCAGAGTCCACTTTATATCCAGTGCTCCGAAGACTTCAGAAGGATGCATGTCTGGAGACTTATGACAAGCAGATTGATGGGCGGAATCGAAGATATTATAAGATTACTGACAGTGGGAGAGCACAGCTTGGTCTATATAGAAGAGAATGGAAGGATTATACGCAGAAGATAACGATATTGTTTGAAGGAGGAGTGCAGAATGAATCGGTTTGAATATATGACTAAACTTGCGTCTGTATTGCAGGATATATCGGAGGAAGACAGAAGAGATGCAATGGAATATTATAATGCCTACTTCGATGAGGCAGGAAGTGAGAATGAGCAGAAAGTTATAGAAGAATTAGGAGATCCGGTCAAATTGGCAGAGCAGATTAAGGAGGGCGTAGACACGACCAGTGAAACGGAAGATCATAACAGTGCTGGTGACACGGATCATATGTCCTACACATATGGTCAGACACAGAATACAACGTGGAATCAGAGTGGGCAGACATTTTCCATGCAACCGGGTACGGGGGAGAATCAGAAGAATGAGGATCATACCTGGAGGACGGTCCTGATTGTGGTGATCGCAATCCTTACATTACCAATCACCGTGCCGTTGATCTTGAGTATTCTGGGAACGGTCTTTGGAATTTTGGTGGCAGCATTTTTTATTGTATTTGGATTGATCGTAGGTGCGGCGGCAGTGGCAATCATCGGAGTGGTCTTGTTCGGAGTCGGGCTTGCGGCATTGTTTTCAGAACTTTTTGCAGGATTAGCTTTGGCGGGAATCGGACTGATTCTGGCAGTGGTTGGAGTAGTGATCGCCGTTGGAATGGTATATTTATGCAAACTGGCGATCCCGGAGATCGCAAAGGGAGCGTCAGTGCTCTGGAATAAGATTTCACATAGAGGAAAGGCGGTGTCATAGCAGTTATGAAAAAAGGATGGAAAAGATTCTGGATCATCTGTGGAACTTTATTTGGAGTCGGAGTCATATTGGTTTTAATTGCGGCAGTTTTTGGGGCATCGAAGACTTCTGTCGCGGAGAGCAATGTGGGACAGATGATACGAAATCATATCTTTAGTAACAGAACTTATACGGTGGATGATAATTCCCCTGTGCAGGCAAGTGAAACACAGAAGTATCAGGGAATCCGTCAGTTGGATGTGGATGTCTCCGCGGGCACTCTGGAGATACGAAAGACCACAGATTCAGAGGTGAGCGTAGGAACTTCCGGGTTGAAGAATTCTTTTGGATTTAAACAGAGACAGGATGGAGATACGCTGGAACTATCCATGAGAAAGAAAGTCAGTACACGAAATAATAAAGCAAAGATCATCGTTTGTCTGCCGGAGAATCTGGAACTTCAGGATGTATCGCTGGATGTGGGAGCTGGTATATTATATATAGAAGATATCACGACGGGAAAACTGGATATTGACATGGGTGCCGGTCAGGCGACGGTCGATCAGTTTAAAGCTGGAGAGCTGGATGTGGACTGTGGAACTGGTGAAGTGACGCTTAGCGGGGAGGTGGAAACAGGCGCAGACCTTGAATGTGGAACCGGACAGATCACATACCATGCGGTCGGTGCGGAAGCAGACTATAATTATGATGTGGAGTCGGGGATTGGAGATATTATGATTGGAAGTACGTCTATTTCCGGGCTTGGCAAAGAAAAATTTATTAACAACGATGCGTATAAGACTATTGCTGTTTCTTGTGGGATCGGAGCGGTTAATATAGAATTTAATAATTAAGAATAAATGGTATAAATTCCTCTTTTTGGTGAATACTTACATCAAAAGGAGGAATTTTTTATGTCCGAAAAACCAATTGATCTGAATAATCTTACGAAAGAAGAAAAGATGAAATACGAGATCGCAGAGGAATTAGGGCTTTTAGACCGGGTGATGGAAAATGGCTGGAGGTCGCTTACAGCCAAAGAAACCGGACGGATCGGAGGACTAATGAACCGAAAAAGGAAAGAACAAAAAGGCGAAGAACAGAAAAAGGTGGAAAAGTAACAAATATATTACGGATATTAAGAAGTGTGAACAATTCGTAACAAAGGTTGAAATGGAAAGGTTCATTTGCTATAATCGAAAAACTGGAATTGATGTTAGTAGGTGAAACTATGAGTGAAAAGATAGAAGTATTAGGAATTAAGATAGATGATTGCACAGCGAAAGAAGCGATGCAGTCTGCTGTAGAATATATGAATATGGAAGCAATCCATATTATAGAACTCGCAACTGTGGATGGACTTATGCAGTCAGAAGAATTGGATGGGATGAGATCTGAGATTGATGATTTCCATTTGATATTAGCCGGTGATAAGGCAATTTTGGAAGCGGCAGGGATAGAAGATCATAAGCGTCTGCAAGAAGTGGAGAAGAAAGTCTTTTTGAAGTTGTTTTTTCAATATCTGCATAAGAATCATAAGAGAATCTACCTGTTGGGAGAGTCGGAAGAAGAATGCACTTCCTATTATGAATACTTTGCACAGCATCACAAGGGAGCACAGATTGTGGGGATGGCCAAGATATCAGCAGCAGATCGAGCAGATGATATGCTGGTGAACGCGATCAACGGAGGAGAAGTAGACTGCGTTATTGCATCGTTGTCTACTCCGCTTCAGGAAGATTTTATCATCAGGAACAAGAAATTGCTGAATGCAAGGCTGTGGCTTGGAATCGGGAAAAATCATTTGCCGTATGAACCTGAGGTATCAGGATTTGGACGAGTTGGACGTTTTATAATCAGACATATATTTAAAAAAGAGATTGAAAAAAGAAAGAAAATAGAAGACGAGTATTCAGAAGCAAAATAAAAAAGAACCGAGGAAATTAACAAAAAAAGTTGATTTCCTCTTTCTTTTTTTGTGGATTTATATTAGTATATAGAATGATAGTATGCAATTTTACTATTTTGAGGACGCATTTGTTGTGGAAAATGCATATTGAAAAAAGTGGAGGAGATAAATATGATATCTAATCAAATACTTCAAAACACGATTGAAGGATTGAAAGGGATTACACGGATTGACTTTTGCGTATTGGATACAGACGGTAAATCTCTTGCAAGTACTTTTCCAGAACCGGGGAATTATGAAGAAGAAGTAGAACCTTTTGTTGAATCACCTGCAGATAGTCAGGTCGTGCAGGGATATCAGTTTTTTAAGATTTTTGATGATCACCAGTTGGAATATATCCTGGTGGTGAATGGGGACAGCGATGATGTGTACATGATAGGTAAGATCGCGACCTTCCAGATTCAGAATCTTCTCGTAGCATATAAGGAAAGGTTTGACAAGGATAACTTTATTAAAAATCTTATTTTAGACAACCTGCTTCTGGTAGATATTTATAATCGTGCCAAAAAATTACATATTGACACTGACGTGAGACGTGTTATCTTTATTATTGAGACAAAACACGAGAAAGACAGTGGAACTCTCGATAACGTAAGAAATCTGTTGGGCAACAGAACCAGAGATTTTGTGACTGCAGTGGATGAGAAGAATATCATCATTGTAAAAGAATTGGAGAGTACAGATGGACATGCTGAACTCGAGAAAGTGGCACAGAATCTTTATTCGGCTTTGAGAGACGAAGGGGAAGAAGATGTCCTGATAGCTTACGGAACTGTTGTAGGTGATATCAAAGAAGTTTCCAAGTCATACAAAGAGGCGAAGCTCGCACTGGATGTAGGTAAGATATTCTTTGAGGACCGTAAGGTAATTGCATACAGCACTTTAGGAATTGGACGATTGATCTACCAGCTGCCGATTCCGTTATGTAAGATGTTCATACGAGAGATTTTTGAGGGGAAATCTCCGGATGACTTTGATGAAGAGACATTGACAACGATCAATAAATTCTTTGAAAATAATCTGAATGTATCTGAGACATCCAGACAGTTATACATTCATCGTAATACGCTGGTATACAGACTGGATAAGCTTCAGAAGAGCACAGGCCTTGATCTGCGTGTGTTCGAAGACGCCATTACTTTTAAGATCGCCCTTATGGTCGTTAAGTACATGAAGTATATGGAGTCTATGGAGTATTAATAATTAGGAGGAGTATAATGATTGAATTAAAAGAAGTAACGAAAGAGTACTCAAAAGGGATCGCAGCTCTGAATGGTATCAATCTTAAGATTGAACAGGGTGAGTTTGTGTTCGTAGTAGGAGACAGTGGTTCTGGTAAGTCAACATTGATCAAGCTCATTATGAAGGAACTTGAACCTACATCTGGATCCATTATTGTAAATGGTTATTCATTAAATAAGATGAAGCATAGAAAGATTCCGTTGTATCGTAGAAATGTTGGAGTTGTATTCCAGGATTTCCGTCTGCTTCAGGATCGGAATATTTATGAGAATATTGCATTTGCTTTGCGTGTTACAGAGAAACCGACACGTGTTATTAAGAAGAAGGTGCCGGCTGCATTATCTCTGGTAGGATTGGCACAGAAGTACAAATCATTCCCGAAGGAACTTTCAGGTGGTGAGCAGCAGAGAGTTGCAATCGCAAGAGCGATTGTAAATGAACCGGCAATCTTGCTTGCGGATGAGCCTACTGGTAACCTGGACCCGACAAATTCATGGGAGATTATGAAGTTGTTGGAAGAGGCGAATGAGCGTGGAACGACTGTACTGGTAGTTACACATAACCAGGAAATTGTAAACGAAATGCAGAAACGTGTAATTACAATGAAAAAGGGAGTCATTGTAAGCGACGAGAAAAAAGGTGGGTATAATAATGAGAATTAGTACAGTGGGATATTCATTGAAGCAAGGGGTCAAGAATATCAAGAGAAATAAGATGTTTTCAGTGGCTTCAATTGCAACTATGGCAGCATGTATTTTCTTATTTGGTCTGTTTTATGCAATTGTCCTGAATTTTAATTATATTGTAGAGAAAGCCGAAGAAGGCGTGGCTATCACCGTATTCTTTGATGAAGATGCAAAACAGTCACAGAAAGACAAGATCGGTGAGCAGTTAAAGAAAGAAGACGGCGTTCTGGAAGTAAACTATGTCAGTGCGAATGAAGCATGGAATAAGTTCAAGGATGACTATTTCGGAGATTCCGCAGAGCTTGCAGATGGATTCAAATCAGACAATCCGCTGGCTAACTCAGACAACTATGAAGTATACATGTCTGATGTTTCCAAACAGAAAGATGTAGTAGCTTTTGCCGAAAAATTAGATGGCGTGCGTAAGGTTAATAAGTCGGACGTGGTAGCCAAGACACTGACCAGTGTGAACAAACTGGTTGGATATATCTCTGTTGCAATTATTGCGATTTTGCTTGCTGTATCTATTTTCCTGATCAGCAATACTGTTACAATGGGTATTACGGTACGACGGGAAGAGATTGCGATTATGAAATACATAGGAGCGAAAGATGGGTTCGTCAGAGCACCGTTCGTGATCGAAGGTCTGTTGATCGGATTTATCGGAGCATTGATCCCGTTAGTATTATTGTATTTTATGTATGATAAAGCGATTGCGTATATTATGGCGAAGTTCAGCCTGTTGAATAATATTGTAGAATTTCTTCCGGTTCTGACCGTTTATCGTACATTGTTGCCAGTAGGAGTAGCACTTGGTGTTGGTATCGGTTTTGTAGGAAGTTTCTTCACAATCCGCAAACACTTAAGAGTGTAATGCATAATTGCGTAAGAGGTTTCATAGAATGCGAATTAAAAAAGTAACAGGAATCTTGCTGGCTGCTATCATGACGGTTAGTTTTACAGTGCCGGCAGGGGCTGCTGAGATTGATAATGCCAAGAAACAGGCAGAGGATTTAAAGAATAAAAAGAGTTCAGCAGAGAGTGAAAAGAACAGCCTGGCAAAAGAGTTGGAGACGAAAGTCAAGGAAATGGAAGATGTGGAGAAGAAAATCTCTGCGAAAGAAACTGAGATTTCCAAAAAAGAAGACGAACTGGTACAGGCGAAGGTTGACGAGAATACTCAATACGACAGTATGAAGAAACGTATCAAATACATGTATGAGAATGGGAACACTCATTTTATTGAGATATTGTGCGATTCAAAATCAATCGGTGAGTTTTTGAATAATGCAGAGTATATTAATACTATTTCTACATATGATCGTAATATGCTGGTTGAGTTTCAGGACGTAGTAAAAGAAGTGGAAAAGCAGGAAGAGAATCTTCAGGCTGAATATAAAGAACTGAATACGATGCAGGATGATATTGTGAAAAAGCAGGAATCATTGACTGCGTTGATTAATGAAAAGTCCGCGGAGATTGCATCTCTAGACAGTGAATTGACGCAGACAAATTCAAAGATCAAGAAGTTAGAAGAAGCCGCAGCCGCAGCTCAGAGAAAGCAACAGGAGGCTGCAGCAGCCGCAGCAGCCGCTGCTTCGTCAGGATCTTCATCGGGCTCGGGAGGTGGAAGCTCTTATGTACCATCGAATAGTGTTGTGGTAAGTGGAAGCGGACAATTTACCAATCCGTGTCCGGGAGCATCTATCAGTAGTACATTTGGTTATCGTGATTTTGATGGGGCGTTCCATAAGGGATTAGATCTTGCGGCAGCAGAAGGAACTCCAACGTATGCCGCAGCTGCCGGAACAGTTATTATCGCTGGCTGGAGCAGCAGTGCCGGTAACTGGGTAGTTATAGATCATGGAAATGGTCTGGTTACAAAGTATATGCACCACAGTGCTTTGGCAGTATCGGCAGGACAGACGGTAGCAAAGGGACAGCAGATTGGATACGTGGGAAATACAGGAAATTCATTTGGAGCACATTTACATTTCCAGGTGGAAGTAAATGGAAGTGCAGTGGATCCACAGGGATACCTTTAATATTTGATCTGCTTTGCAAAAAAGAAGGTATAATGTTATGAAACAAAAAAAACATAGTTTTTTGCAGGGGGCGCTGGTAGGCGCCCTCACCGTATTATTAATAATCGGTTTAGTAGCGTGTGGACTGGACAGTAAGTCTGCGAGTTCAAAAAAATCCGGTGATCCACTGGATAGTACCACGCAGAAGAAACTCACACAGATTCAAAAATTAATAGACAAGAATTATCTGAGCGATGTAGATGCAGATGCTTTAAGAGATGGAATCTACAAAGGATATGTGTCTGGATTGGATGATCCATATTCTGTGTATTACAATGAGGAAGAGACAAAAGCACTGAATGAGACGACACAGGGAGAATATCAGGGAATCGGAGCAGTTCTTACTGAGGATGCCGATACAGGCATTGTTACGATCGTTCAGGTTTATAAAGATTCTCCGGCAGAAAAAGCCGGTGTAAAAGCCAATGATATTCTTTATAAAGTGGATGATACAGAGATGACAGGTCTGGATCTGAATAAAGTGGTAACTTATATTAAGGGAGACAAAGGAACAAAAGTCAAACTGACGGTTATTCGCGGTGACGATAAAGAACAGTTAGAGCTGACTGCGACAAGAGATAAGATTGAGGCGCAGACAGTTTCACATAAGATGTTGGAGGATAATATCGGTTACATTCAGGTGACAGAGTTTGATTCGGTGACGACAGACCAGTATAAGTCGGCATTGGATGATCTGGAGAATCAGGGTATGACAGGACTTGTGGTAGACCTTCGTAATAATCCCGGCGGAAATGTAAGTACAGTATGTGATATGTTGGATATGATGTTGCCGGAAGGTTTGATCGTGTATACGCAGGATAAAGATGGAAATAAAGAGACTGCCACTTCGGATGAAGAGCATCAGTTTACCAAACCACTGGTAGTCCTGATGAATGGAAATAGTGCCAGTGCGTCTGAAATATACGCAGGAGCGATTCAGGATTATGGAATTGGTAAGATTGTAGGTACACAGTCTTACGGAAAAGGTGTTGTGCAGCAGATTTTTGATCTGGGAGATGGCACGAGTGTGAAACTGACGATCGCGGACTATTATACACCAAAGGGACGTAATATCAATGGAAAAGGAATTACTCCGGACGTGGAAGTGGAGTATCAGGCGGATGAGTCGAATCCAGATGCAGACAATCAGCTTGACAAAGCGGTAGAAGTTTTAAAAAGTGAATAATATTTTTTGATATGAATTTAAGGGGAATGCCAGTTTGGCATTCCTTTTTAAGTTCCCTTATGCTAAAATAATGTTTGATATATTGTTAGAGTACGATAGTATATACATTTTTAGAAAACCAAATATCAGGAGGATGGATATGATTAATAAACTGATTGCAAACATAAAAAAGACAGGAGCACCGATTGTAGTAGGTCTGGATCCAAAGCTTGACTTTGTACCGGAACATGTACAGCGGAAAGCGTATGCAGAATATGGTGAGACTCTTGAAGGAGCAGCAGAGGCAATCTGGCAGTTCAACAAAGAAATCATTGACAAGACTTATGATCTGATCCCGGCTGTAAAACCACAGGTAGCAATGTATGAGCAGTTTGGAATCCCTGGAATGGAAGCTTTCAAGAAGACTGTAGATTACTGTAAAGAAAAAGACCTGGTAGTGATTGGAGATATCAAGAGAGGAGATATCGGATCGACTTCTGCAGCTTATGCCGTAGGACATATTGGAAAAGTAAAAGTAGGAAGCAAGACGTATGCACCATTTGATGAAGACTTTGTAACAGTAAATCCATACTTGGGATCTGATGGAGTGAATCCTTTTATAGATGTGTGCAAGGAAGAAAAGAAGGGATTATTTATCCTTGTTAAGACATCAAATCCATCCAGTGGAGAATTTCAGGATCGTCTGATCGATGGAAAACCGCTGTATGAGCTAGTTGGCGAGAAAGTAGCTGAGTGGGGTGAGTCCTGCATGGGTGATGAGTACAGCTATATCGGAGCTGTCGTAGGTGCTACTTATCCGGAGATGGGAAAAGTACTTCGTAAAGTTATGCCAAAATCATATATTCTGGTTCCGGGCTATGGTGCACAGGGAGGACAGGGAAAAGACCTGGTACATTTCTTCAATGAAGATGGACTGGGAGCAATTGTGAACTCTTCTCGTGGAATTATTGCTGCCTATAAGCAGGAACAGTATGCGAAGTTTGGAGCAGAGAACTTTGGAGATGCTTCGAGAGCCGCTGTAGAAGCAATGGTAGCAGATATCAGAGGAGCATTGGAGAGCCGATAGAACGCTAAAGTGACAAGAAAAAGGTTATAGGAGATAGAGCATGAACAAGAAAAAGGAACAGGCAATCGTAGTGTCTCAGGAAGAGCTGGCACCTGGGATCTTCAGCATTTATCTGAAGACGAAAGCAGCAGAGACTGCAAGACCGGGACAGTTCGTGTCTGTATATACAAAGGATCCGAGCAAATTACTTCCGAGACCTATCAGCATCTGTGAGATTAATAAAAAGCATGGAACATTAAGACTGGTGTACCGCGTTACGGGGGAGAAGACAGGAACAAAAGAATTTTCAGAATTAAAAGCCGGAGATACGATTCCTGTGATCGGACCATTGGGAAATGGTTTTCCACTTGAGAAAGCGGCTGGTAAGAAGGCATTTTTGATGGGTGGTGGAATTGGAGTTCCACCAATCCTGGAGCTTGCGAAGCAGTTAAAATGTGAGAAAAAGCAGATCGTAGTAGGATATCGTGACCAGGCAACATTTTTGAAAGATGAATTTGAGCAGAATGGAGAACTCTATATTTCTACAGAAGATGGAAGTGTGGGAACTGCCGGTAATGTTATGGATGCAATCAAAGCGAATGCGTTGGATGCAGATATTATTTATGCCTGTGGCCCGACTCCTATGTTGCGTGCGATCAAATCATATGCAGAGGAAAATGGAATCGAGTGCTATATTTCACTGGAAGAGAGAATGGCATGTGGAATCGGTGCTTGTCTTGCCTGCGTATGTCAGTCAAAAGAAAAAGATGCTCATAGCAATGTAAATAACAAACGCATCTGTAAAGATGGACCGGTATTTTTATCTACGGAGGTGGAAATCTAATGGATATGCGTGTGAATATAGCCGGAGTTGAGTGGAAGAATCCAGTGACTGTTGCTTCTGGAACATTTGGTTCCGGAGAAGAATTTTCAGAATTTGTAGATTTAAATACACTTGGAGCAGTTACGACAAAAGGAGTAGCGAACGTACCGTGGCCGGGAAATCCGACACCGAGAGTAGCAGAAGTGTACGGTGGCATGATGAATGCGATCGGTCTTCAGAATCCGGGAATTGAACTGTTCTGCAAAAGGGATATTCCATATTTACAAAAATATGATACGAAGATTATTGTAAATGTATGTGGACATGCACCGGAAGAGTATCTTGCAGTTGTAGAACGTCTGGCAGATGAGCCGATCGATATGATGGAGATCAACATTTCCTGCCCGAATGTAAACGCAGGATTTCTGGCTTTTGGACAGGATGCAAAGCATGTAGAAGAACTGACTGCACAGATTAAGAAGATCGCGAAACAGCCGATCATTATGAAGCTGACTCCGAATGTAACAGATATTACGGAGATCGCAAAAGCCGCCGAAGCGGGTGGAGCAGATGCAGTATCACTGATCAATACATTGACCGGAATGAAGATTGATATTAATCGTCAGACATTTGCCCTGGCAAATAAGACGGGCGGAGTGTCCGGACCGATCGTGAAACCGATCGCTGTTCGCATGGTATATCAGGTTGCACAGGCTGTTAATATCCCGATCATTGGTATGGGAGGTATTGCAAGTGCAGAAGATGCGATCGAGTTTATCCTGGCAGGAGCTTCTGCGGTGTCTGTGGGAACTGCTAATTTCCATAATCCGGCAGTGACGCAGGAAGTGATCCAGGGAATAGAAGCATATATGAAGAAATATGGATTTGAATCTGTGAAAGATATGGTTGGAATCGTGAAATAATGTGCCGGATGGAATGTGATATAGAATACGCGATACAGGCACAGATAGATGGAGGAGAGAAAATGGAAGCATATAAAGAGGAATTTATAGATTTTATGGTAGAAAGTGATGTTCTCAAATTCGGAGAATTTACTTTAAAAAGTGGACGTAAATCACCATTTTTCATGAACGCAGGTGCATATGTTACAGGATCTCAGCTTAAGAGACTGGGAGAATATTATGCGAAAGCCATTCATGATACTTATGGGGATGATTTTGACGTATTATTTGGACCTGCATATAAAGGAATCCCGCTCAGCGTTGTGACAGCAATTGCTTACAGCGAATTATACGGAAAAGAAGTTCGTTATTGTTCAGACCGTAAAGAAGAAAAAGACCACGGTGCTGATAAGGGAAGTTTCCTCGGAAGCAAGTTAAAAGACGGTGATCGTGTGATTATGATCGAGGATGTTACAACATCTGGAAAATCTATGGAAGAGACGGTCCCGAAAGTAAAAGGTGCCGCAGATGTTGAGATTGTTGGTCTTATGGTATCTCTGAACCGTATGGAAGTTGGAAAAGGCGGAGTAAAATGTGCACTTGATGAAGTAAAAGAACTTTACGGATTTGATACAGCGGCAATCGTTACAATGGAAGAAGTTGTAGAGTGTCTTTACAACAAAGAACGCAATGGAAAAGTAGTGATCGATGATACATTAAAAGCTGCGATTGATGCATATTATGAACAGTATGGTGCAAAATAATCTGATTATGGGGAGGATATGCTATGAACGAAAAGGCGTATAAATCTATGAGTTTTGCAGGAGCAGCCAATATAACCATCGGTATTATCATGGCTGTAGTAGGGGTTGCAACAGGAATTGTTGCAATTATCAGTGGAGCACGCTTGTTAAAAGATAAAAAAGGACTTACATTTTAAGGCTTGATCTAAGAGGGTGCTGGAAGTTGAAATTGAAAAACAGAAAAAAATTCCGTATCATAGGAAAAATATTATTTGTATTGTATATCATATTCATTATTTACTTTTTAATATTTTCCGACTGGTACGGAAGAACAGGAACGATGGAAGAATACCATTACAACCTTGTACTGTTCCGGGAGATTAAACGTTTCTGGAATTACAGGGAAGAAGTGGGTCTATTTGCCATGTTCACAAATCTATTTGGAAATGTTATTATCTTTATACCATTTGGATTCTTTATGCCAATGGCGAGCAAATACAGAAGTATCTTCTCAGCAGTGTTTTACAGTTTTGGACTGAGTCTCTGTGTGGAGACGTTTCAGTTGATCACGAAGGTGGGAAGTTTTGATGTAGATGATTTGCTTTTGAATACAGTAGGAGGTCTGGTCGGTTATATTATATTTGTAATGGGCGAGGCGCTAAGGAGACGACATGTTAAGAAGAAAAGAAACCAGAGAAGATAAAGAAAAGAGAATTACAAAAGCAACGGCGAAAGAGCGGGAAAAACGCAGGAAAAAAATGATTCGCACGAGATATGGTCAGAAACCATTGAGACATGCGAAGAAGGGTGTGTATTCCTGCTTTTATGCGTTGGTCGTGGCAGTATTGATCATGTTGATGATCACATCGGCATATGTACATAAAGGTGATATCAGTTATGCGATCGGGCTGTTAGGCTTAGGAGCGGTCGTGATGGCAGCTTTAGGATTAAACCTTGGATTAAAAGGATTAAAAGAACGAGATAAGAATTACATAACATGCAAGATTGGAATAGGTGCGAATGCAGTGATCCTGCTTGCATTATTAGCAATATATATCAGGGGGCTGTTATAAAAATATGGGAACAGATATGATGGAAAATGAAATCGTGAAAGAACGCTATGATCTGGCAATTGCAAGATGTATGGAAATCGTGGGTGAAGATGCGGTCTCAGAAAAATATAAAGATTATTTTGTGAAGACGGCAGGATTCATATTACTGATCGATGAAGTTTATACTTCATTAAAAAATGGCAGCTTTTATCGAAAAAAGATAGAAGAAATGGCAGCCGTGAACAGAAGATTATATGAAGATATATTGCCGGAAAATTATGCACACAGTTATGCAAATCCGGATTATGCGGTGGAAAAACTGGGAGAAGAATATGGACAGGTTTTAAGTGCGATTTATACGGAGCTGAGAGGCGGAGTAGCCTATGTTTTTGAGAAAAAGACAGAGTATCTGGACATTTTATTTGAGCTTTTCCTGGAAATTTACGGCAAATTCGAAGAAGAGGACGAGCCGGAGATAGAACAGGTAAAAGAGATATTCTATTGGTATGCCAGTGATTACTGTGATGTGTTTAGTTCTGACAGGATCAGAGAACAGTTATATCCGGAGGAAGATTTCGCGTCTAAGATTATCATGAACTGTGATCTGAATGATTCCAGATATTTATATCTGTTTGGAGAATATATCAGTGAAAATGAATTAAGAACTGCGGAACATCTTAGAAGTCTTGATGAAGAGACCATCCGTAAGATGGCGGATGTTTATACAGAAGGATATCGCATTGGTTTTGTGAATACAGGAAAGGATCTGTCTAAGAAATCAATCGTCAATATCCGCTATGTACTTGGATTTGAGCGAGTAGTCAGATGTGCAATTGAAAATTTTGAAAAAATGGGATTAAAGCCTGTGATCTATAGAAGTGGCGTGAGTGTTCTGACCAGAAGACAACAGTTAAAGATCGGCTATTATGGTGCGATTGCTAATAAGCAGTACGATTACGATCACCGAAATGATCAGGCGTTGTTCTTGGATAAGAAATTTGTAGAGCGTAAGATAGAAGTTGTGAAGACAACTTATGAGCATTTAAAAGAGCGGGCCGCAAAGTTTGCAGGACCTGCATGCATTGAGATGTTTGGAGAGGAACCATTTACTCCGGTTCAAAAGGACAGTGTACTAAAACTTACCGAGAAGCAGGAAGAATTATCCTTGCTTTTTGACAGCAGACAGAGCCAGATCGTGAATGAATATATCCGTGGGGATGAGAGAAGTTTTACAATCATTGCCTATCCACTTCCGGAGATTGGCGAGCAGTATGAAGAAATCTTTGATGAGATCATCAAGATTAATACGTTAGATGCCAGTGTATATGAAAAAGTACAGCAGACCCTGATCGATGCACTGGATCAGGGAGAAAGTGTGCATATCAAAGGATCTGGGGCAAACCGTACGGATCTGACTGTAAAACTGCATGCGCTGCAGAACCCGGAAAAGGAAACTATTTTCGAAAATTGTGTGGCAGACGTTAATATTCCGGTGGGTGAGGTGTTCACATCCCCGGTACTGGAAGGAACCAATGGAATCCTGCATGTCAGCAAGGTCTACCTGAATGAACTTCAGTACAAAGACCTGGAGATCACATTTGCAAATGGAATGGTAGCTGACTATAATTGTAAAAATTTTGAACATGAATTAGAAAATAAAGCATATGTAAAAGACAATGTATTATATAAGCATCCGACACTTCCGCTTGGAGAATTTGCGATCGGTACCAACACGACAGCTTATGTCGCAGCCAAAAAATATCAGATTGAAGATAAAATGCCGATATTAATTGCTGAGAAAATGGGCCCGCATTTTGCAGTGGGAGATACCTGTTATAGCTGGGCTGAGGATATCAAGGTATATAATCCGAACGGCAAAGAAATCATCGCGAGAGACAATTCGGTATCTATTTTGCGTAAGGAAGATGTGTCGAAAGCGTATTTCCATTGTCATACAGATATTACAATCCCTTATGAAGAATTGGAGAGTATTACGGTTATCCGAGAAGATGGAACAGAGATTGTATTGTTAAGAGATGGAAGATTTGTGCTTCCGGGAACAGAGATTTTGAATGAACCATTGAAAAAAACTAATAAATAAGGTATTATTTATTTGCAAAGCTTATAAGAAAGGATGACGACTATGCCAAGAGTAGGAATTATTATGGGCAGTGACTCTGACCTTAAGGTGATGAGTAAAGCTGCTGCTATGTTGGAAGAATTAGGAATTGATTATGAGATGACGATCATATCTGCACACCGCGAGCCGGACGAGCTGATCGAATGGACGAGAGGTGCAGAGGCACGTGGAATGAAAGTTATGATAGCGGGAGCAGGAATGGCGGCAGCACTTCCTGGAATGTGTGCAGCATTATTTGCACTTCCGGTCATTGGAGTTCCGCTTTCTGGCAAGAACTTAGATGGTATGGATGCAGTATTTTCAATCATGCAGATGCCACCGGGAGTTCCAGTCGCAACCGTAGCTATAGATGGAGCGAAGAATGCAGCACTTCTTGCAGCAAAGATTCTTGCGGCGTCCGATGAAGAATTGCTTAACAAATTAAAGGCTTATACTGCAGATCAGAAGGAAGCAGTGAAAGCGAAAGCAGCAAAGCTTGATGAAGTGGGATATGAAGCATATCTCGCATCAAAATAGAAATACAGATACCTTAAAATAAGCATACTACATAAGGAGACAAGTTATGGATTACAAGAAAGCAGGCGTTGATATTGAAGCTGGTTACAGATCGGTAGAATTGATGAAAGAACATGTAAAAAAGACAATGCGTAAAGAGGTTCTCGGAGGCCTGGGTGGATTCTCAGGAGCATTTTCTCTGGATAAGATCAAAGAGATGGAAGAACCTGTATTGTTATCTGGTACTGACGGATGTGGAACGAAGGTTAAACTTGCATTTGTTATGGATAAACACGATACAATCGGTATAGATGCTGTTGCAATGTGTGTAAATGATATTGCCTGTGCAGGAGGAGAACCATTATTTTTCCTTGATTATATTGCTTGTGGCAAGAACTATCCGGAGAAGATCGCGACTATCGTAAGCGGTGTTGCAGAGGGCTGTATTCAGTCAGATGCAGCTCTGATCGGTGGAGAGACAGCAGAACATCCGGGATTAATGCCGGAGGACGAGTATGACCTTGCCGGATTTGCCGTAGGTGTTGTTGACAAGAAAGATTTGATTACCGGTGCAAACTTAAAAGATGGAGATGTTCTGATCGGTATGGCATCTTCAGGTGTGCACAGCAACGGATTTTCTCTGGTCCGTAAAGTATTTGAGATGACAAAAGAATCTTTAGATACATATTATGAAGAGCTTGGAAAGACTCTTGGAGAGGCATTGATCGCACCGACAAGAATCTATGTACAGGCATTAAAGAGTATCAAAAAAGCAGGAGTAACTGTAAAAGCATGTAGTCATATTACAGGTGGCGGATTCTATGAGAATGTACCGCGTATGCTGATCGATGGAACACATGCAGTGATTAAAAAAGACAGTTATGACATCCCGCCTATTTTCAAATTACTGGCTGAGAAAGGTGACATCGATGAACAGATGATGTATAACACTTTCAACATGGGACTTGGTATGATCGTAGCAGTAGATCCGGCAGACGTAGACAAGACAATGGCAGCAATCAAAGAAGCAGGAGATACTCCTTATGTTGTAGGACATATTGAGGCAGGCGAAAAGGGAGTTACATTATGCTAGACGTAGTTGTACTGGTATCCGGTGGCGGAACAAATCTGCAGGCAATTATTGATGCAGTGGAAAATGGGAAGATTACGAACACTAAGATCACGGGTGTGATCAGCAACAATAAAAATGCATATGCACTGGAGCGTGCGAAAAAGCATGGAATCCCAAACCGTTGTATTTCACCGAAAGATTTTGCGGACAGAAAAGCGTTTAATGAATATTTTTTGAAAGCACTCGATGAGTGGAATCCGGATCTGATCGTGCTTGCAGGATTTCTGGTTGTGATTCCACCAGAGATGATTGCAAAATATCGCAATCGGATCATTAATATTCATCCGTCTCTAATTCCGTCATTTTGTGGAACGGGATATTATGGATTGAAAGTACATGAAGCGGCCCTTGAAAGAGGTGTTAAGGTAGTAGGAGCGACCGTGCATTTTGTGGATGAAGGAACCGATACGGGACCGATCATTTTACAGAAAGCAGTAGAAGTGATGCAGGGAGACACTCCGAAAGAATTACAGCTTCGTGTGATGGAACAGGCAGAGTGGAAGATACTTCCACAGGCGATTGACCTGATCGCGAATGGAAAAGTAAAAGTAGAAGAGGGCAGGACAGTGATTCTGCCTTAGATTAGAGTGGAATTTTTGAACTGCAGAGACTAAATAGAATGGTAGCTGCAGTTCATTTTGATTTATATGAGGATGGGTAAACAGATATAGAGAAAAGGGGGGTCAGAGAGATGAGAGTTGCATATGTGAAAGCTCCATATCAATTTGAAATCAGAGAAGTGGAAATGCCGGTGCCGGGAGAACATGAGCTGCTTTTGGATGTCAGAGCATGTGCTGTCTGCGGAACGGATATGCATACGGCCGCTAATGAGGCAGAAGATTTCCTGAGCTTCGGTCATGAGATCGCAGGTGTGATTGTAGAGGCCGGACCTGGAGTGAAAGGTTATGAACCGGGACAAAAAGTGGTAATCGAGAGTTGCACTTATTGTCATACCTGTGAGAATTGTAGAAATGGAAGAGTAGATCTCTGTGAAAATGGTCTGAGCATTCTGGATGATTTTGAGATCAGTGGTTATTCCGATTACATGATCGTTCCGGAACAGGCAGTTGTTCTGTTTGAAGGACTGACTTTTGCGGAGGCAAGTATTGCGGAGCCATTAGGGGTGGCACTTGATCTTTTTTATACAACAGGAATTGAATTAAATGATGATGTGGCAGTGGTTGGTCTTGGACCGATCGGACTTATGACGATCGCACTGGCAAAAGCGGCCGGGGCGAGAAATATTTATGCGATTCAGCGAAGTGGGCGTTCAAAAGCACGAATTGAACTTGCTGAAAAATTAGGAGCAACGGTGATTCTTACTTCGGAGACGAACCTGGAAGAATATCCATTTCCTCGCGGCGGGGTAAATAAGATTATGGTTACGGCGGCACCGCGTGTGATCCCGGATATGATGAAGATTGCGGCATTTGGCGGAATCATCAGTTTCCTTGGAATTGATATGGAGCATGGAGATATTACATTTGATGCAAATGCATTCCATTTTAAGAAATTACAGCTTCGTGCATCTTTTGCAGCACCGGCACTCTGGTTCCCGAGAGCATTGGATCTGTTGAAAAATAAAGTGGTAGATCCGGCTGATTTTATTACACAGACATTTAAGTTAGAAGATATACAGAAATATTTTGAAAAGCAGCGCGATGACAGCAGCGATGTGATCAAAATGGTAATGGTAAAGGAAGACTAAGGAGGATTTGAAAAAATGAAAGTATTGATCGTAGGAAGTGGCGGACGCGAGCATGCAATCGCTCAGAGTGTAGCAAAGAGTGATAAGGTGGAAAAAATCTACTGTACTCCGGGAAATGCAGGAATTGCAGAATATGCAGAATGTGCACCGATCGGAGCAATGGAATTTGATAAAATCGTAGCCTTTTCAAAAGAAAAAGAAGTAGATCTTGTAATTGTGGGAATGGACGATCCGCTGGTAGGAGGACTGGTAGATGAATTGGAAAAGGCAGGCATCCGTGCATTCGGTCCGAGAAAAAATGCAGCAATTTTGGAGGGATCCAAAGCATTTTCAAAAGATCTGATGAAAAAATATCATATTCCTACAGCTGCCTATGAGAACTTTACAGATCCGGAAAAGGCATTAGAATATCTGGAGACTGCTAAAATGCCAATCGTATTAAAAGCGGATGGCCTGGCACTGGGAAAAGGAGTTCTGATCTGTAATACGCTGGAAGAGGCAAAAGCAGGTGTAAAAGAAATTATGCTTGATAAGAAATTTGGCTCTGCCGGAAATGAGATGGTCATTGAAGAGTTTATGACCGGACGAGAAGTCTCTGTATTATCATTTGTGGATGGAAATACGATCAAGACGATGACTTCGGCGCAGGATCACAAACGTGCCGGTGATGGGGATACAGGATTAAATACCGGAGGAATGGGAACATTTTCTCCAAGCCCATTCTACACCAAAGAAGTCGATGAATTTTGCAAAAAGCACATTTATCAGGCAACGGTAGATGCCATGAAAGCAGAAGGAAGACCATTTAAGGGAGTTATCTTCTTTGGACTTATGCTGACAGAGGAAGGACCGAAGGTTCTGGAATACAATGCAAGATTCGGGGATCCTGAAGCGCAGGTTGTACTGCCGAGAATGAAGAATGATCTGATCGAAGTGGCAGAGGCGTGTATTGATGGAACGCTCGACCAGATTGATCTGCAGTTTGAAGACAATGCGGCAGTGTGTGTAGTACTGGCAAGTGATGGTTATCCGGTAAAATATGAAAAAGGACTGGAAATCACAGGCTTAGAGGAATTTAAAAAGCATGAGGGATATTATTGTTTCCATGCAGGAACGAAATTCGATGGCGATAAGATTGTTACAAATGGAGGTCGTGTTCTGGGTGTTACAGCAAAAGGTAAAGATCTGAAAGAAGCAAGAGCAAATGCATATGCAGCTACAGAATGGGTACGGTTTGCGAATAAATACATGAGACATGACATTGGAAAAGCGATCGACGAAGCATAGAAAATAGCTTTGATATAAGGTCGGAACTTTTGAGATAAACTTGAAAGTTCCGGCTTTTTTCATGCTGTAGTTGAAAGAATAATCCTATTATGCTATGATGTGTAGAACAGATACTATAACGTGATGAAAAAGGTGAGAACATGCTGATAGAGATTGATTTTAACAGTGATGAAGCGATTTATGTACAGATACAGAACCAGATTATTATGGGAATTGCGACAGATACGATACGAGAAGGGGATACCCTTCCTTCTGTAAGACAGATGGCAGAGATGGCGGGGATCAATATGCATACGGTGAATAAGGCATATACCATGTTGAAACAGGAAGGATTCATTCAGCTGGACCGCAGAAGAGGTGCTGTAATCGCACTGGATATTGACAAGGCAAACAGCATATTGAAATTAAAGGAAAACTTACGGCTTTTGTTGGCAAAGGGTAGCTGTAAGAATATTTCAAGAGAAGAAGTACATGTGCTGGTAGATGAGATATATGATGAGTATGGAAAGGATAGAGACTAGATGAATTATACAGAACAGGCAAATGAGGTACTGAGAGTATCGAGAAGCATTGCCAGAGAATTAAGACATCCATATATAGGAACCGAACATCTTCTGATCGGACTTCGCAGAATTTATTCCGGTGTTGCGGGACAGATCCTGGCATCTAACGGAGTAGAGGAAGAGAACATTCTGAAGGTTGTAAATGAACTGGTATCTCCGATGGATGGAGGTGAGTCAGCTAAGAATGTGCGTCCACAACCGAGTCCGAGATTGCAGTATATTTTAGAAGAGAGCGAAGAAGAGGCGGTACGTTCGCGTTCGGATAAGATAGGGACCGAACATCTTTTGTTGGCATTACTCCATGATACAGATAGCGTAGCTGCCAGAACTCTCATGACTTTGAATATCAATCTTCAGAGGATCATGCAGGAGACACTGGAAGTGTTAGGCGTTGATGCGAGAGCATATCAGGAAGAATTACAAGGCGGGCATCGGTCAGACGGTGTGATGGAACAGTATGGAACAGACCTTACTGCACAGGCAGAGGAAGGAAAATTAGATCCGGTAGTCGGTAGAGAAAAAGAGATTTCACGACTCATGCAGGTCTTAAGCCGAAGAACAAAGAATAACCCGTGTCTGATCGGAGAACCGGGCGTTGGAAAGACGGCAGTGATAGAGGGACTGGCAACGCAGATTGCAGAAGGTATTGTGCCGGAGAGTATGAAGAATAAGAGGATTCTTACGATGGATCTGGCGGGATTGATCGCCGGTTCCAAATATCGTGGCGAATTTGAGGACCGCATGAAGAAGCTGATTCAGGAAGTGAAAGTGGCGGGAAATGTTATTTTGTTCCTGGATGAGGTGCATACGATCATCGGAGCCGGTGGAGCAGAAGGCGCAATCGATGCGTCGAATATTTTAAAACCGTCCCTCGCAAGAGGAGAGATCCAGCTGATCGGTGCGACGACGATTACAGAATATCGAAAATATATTGAAAAAGATGCGGCTCTTGAGAGACGATTTCAGCCGATCACGGTAGAAGAACCATCGGAAGAAATGTGCGTGGAGATACTGGAAGGATTGTGCCCGAGATATGAGACACACCATCATGTAGAGATTGAAAAGTCTGCACTTCGCGCGGCGGTGCAGTTATCAAACCGCTATATCAATGATCGTTTCATGCCGGATAAAGCAATCGATGTTTTAGACGAGGCATGTTCCAGAGCGAGTCTTAGAGGATTTAAGGTGCCGGACAGTGTTCATGTTCTGGAGAAGAAATTAGAAGAATTTTCCGGGCAGTTAGAAGAAACTATCCGAAGAGGTGATATTGCAGCTGCATCACTTGTAAAAAAAGAAGAAGACGAGACACGTAAGAAGTTAGAACAGGTGAAGAAACGTTTCCAGAAGAAGTGCGAAGGAAAGAATGTTACAGTGACGGAGGAAGACATCGCTGACGTTGTGTCGCAGTGGACGAAGATTCCGGTTCAAAAACTGACAGAATCTGATACGGAGAGACTGCGCCATCTGGAGACTGTGCTGCATAAGCGGGTAGTGGGACAGGATGAAGCGGTAACTGCAGTGGCGAAGGCTGTAAAAAGAGGACGAGTAGGATTAAAAGATCCGAAGAGACCGATCGGTTCTTTTCTGTTCCTTGGGCCAACAGGTGTTGGAAAGACGGAATTGTCAAAAGCGTTAGCAGAGGCTCTTTTTGGGGATGAAGAATCTATGATTAGAGTCGATATGTCTGAATATATGGAAAAACACAGTGTTGCCAAGATGATCGGTTCGCCTCCGGGATATGTAGGACATGAAGATGGCGGACAATTAAGTGAGCAGGTCAGAAGACACCCCTATTCTGTAATATTATTTGATGAGATTGAGAAAGCACATCCGGATGTATTTAACATTCTATTACAGGTACTCGATGATGGACATATCACAGATTCTCAGGGACGTAAGGTGGATTTTAGAAATACTGTGATCATTATGACTTCGAATGCAGGTGCCCAGGCAATCATTGATCCGAAGAAATTGGGATTCAATGCAAAAGAAGATCCGCAGGGTGACTATAAGCGAATGAAAGATAATGTAATGCGTGAAGTGAAACTGATCTTTAGACCTGAATTTATCAACCGTATTGATGAAGTATTAGTATTCCGTCCGCTATCACAAGAACAGATGAAACGTATTGTGACCATGCTATGTGCAGATCTGATAAAGCGTGCCAAGGCACAATTAGGAATCAAACTGACAATCCGTGATTCGGTGAAGAAACATATCGTGGAGACTGGGACAGATCAGAAATATGGTGCACGTCCACTTAGAAGGGCCGTTCAGAATCAGTTGGAAGACCGTCTGGCAGAGGAGATTCTGAACGGAACGGTTAAAAGAGATACGGAAGTTATCGTAGGAATGCATAAAAAAGATATAAAATTTGAAACAAAAACTACAAATTGAGAGTAAATTGAGGTAGAATAGGGAAAAGAAAATACCCTAGGAGGAGAAAACTATGGCAGTAGTAAAGGAACTTTTGAGAGCTGAGACAGATGGGACTCTTAGCTTTGGAGATTATACATTGGGAAGCAAGACCAAATTAGAGGGCTTCAAATTCCAGGGAGACCAGTATAAAGTTAAGACATTTTCTGAGATCACCAAGTTAGAGAAGAACGGAATGTTTGTGTATGAATCCGTGCCGGGAACGACTGTAGAGAATTTTAAAGCAACAGAATCTGTTGTATCATTCAAGGTGTCAGGTGCATCCGATGCTCAGTTTACAGTAGGAGTAGAAGATGACTGTGAATATGTGGTATACATGGATGGAGTAAATGTAGGCGATATGATGACGAATCTTACAGGCAAACTTAGTGTAAGTGCAGAACTTACACCGGATAAGCCGGTTGAGATTGAAATCGTAAAGAAATAAATTGATATCTTACAGAGGATAATGGCAGAAGGGTTGCGGATGCGGCCCTTTTTGTGACTTTAGACTTGTGACAGAAAGTAGAGAGGAAGAGACGATGGCGAAAGCGAAGAAGACGATATATTTTTGCCAGAATTGTGGGCATGAAGAGAGCAAATGGCTGGGACAGTGTCCGATGTGCAAGGAGTGGAATACTTTTGTGGAGGAGAAGGTGACACATTCATCAACAACGGCGGCGACAAGGAGACAGACGGAGAGTAAGATTGTCACGTTGAGCAGTGTGGAGACGAATGATGATGAACGTATGGAGACAGGTATCGGTGAACTTGACAGAGTGTTAGGTGGGGGAATCGTACCCGGATCCCTGGTTCTGGTAGGCGGAGATCCTGGAATTGGTAAGTCTACGTTATTATTACAAGTTTGTCAGAAACTTTCTGCACAAGGAAAAAAAGTATTGTATATATCCGGTGAGGAATCTTTACGCCAGATTAAACTTCGAGCTAATCGTATGGGAACATTTTCAGAGTCTTTATATCTGTTATGCGAGACCAATCTGGGAATTATCCGTGAGGCAATCGAAACTTCAAAACCCGATGTTGTAATCATAGATTCTATCCAGACGATGTACAACGAAGAAGTGGGATCAGCTCCGGGAAGTGTTTCTCAGGTCCGGGAATCTACGAATATATTTATGCAATTAGCAAAAGGACTTTCCATCTCTATTTTCATTGTAGGTCACGTGACGAAAGAAGGAACGGTGGCGGGACCACGTGTGTTGGAACATATGGTGGATACGGTATTATATTTTGAGGGAGACCGCCATGCGTCTTATCGAATTTTGCGAGGAGTCAAGAACCGATTTGGATCAACAAATGAAATCGGTGTGTTTGAGATGCAGAAAAATGGACTGGCAGAAGTAGAGAATCCATCGGAATATATGCTGAGCGGAAAACCGGAGAATGCTTCAGGCTCGGTAGTAGCCTGTGCAATGGAAGGAACAAGACCGATGCTCATGGAGATTCAGGCACTTGTATGTAAGACGAACTTTGGAATGCCGAGACGTACGGCAGCAGGGCTTGATTATAACCGAGTCAATCTTCTGATGGCAGTTCTGGAAAAACGTATGGGAATGCCGCTTTCCGCGTATGATGCATATGTGAATATTGCAGGAGGAATCCGGCTGAATGAGCCGGCAGCAGACTTAGGGATTGTGATGGCGATTGCATCAAGCTATAAAAATCGCCCAATTGATGAGGATACCATCGTGTTTGGCGAAGTAGGATTAAGTGGAGAGGTGCGGGCCGTGACCATGCCGGAGCAGAGAGTATCAGAAGCAAAAAAACTGGGATTTAAAAGATGTATTGTCCCTGCAGTTTCCATGAAGACGATTGGAAAGATGGAAGGAATAGAGATATTAGGAGTAGAAAATGTAAACCAGGCTATGAATCTTGTGTAACGGCTGAAAGAGATAGGAACAGGAGGGTAAAAGATGGCGTTAAAAGACTATAATAAAGCGTTTCGTTATGGGAAAAAAGAATATGAGAGCCGACTTCTTGCAGGGCGGAAGCCGACTTTGGAATCTTTGGACGAAGTATTACCAGATGAGGCATTATCAACTGAATCACTGGGACTTGTTCAGATTCCGATCGATCAGATAGTTGGAACAAGATATAGTGGTAGAAGCAGTGCATTTGCAAGTAATTTTATGCCTATATTGGAGAGTAATACGGAGTTCGCAATCAAATGGGCAAAACTCAGCACTTCTCATGAAAAGGAAGGAATTCATGAGCCAATCAAGGCGTGGGAGTATATGAATAAATTCTATGTAGAAGAGGGAAATAAGCGTGTCAGTGTCATGAAATTTTTTGGCGCAATTTCAATTCCGGGAACGGTAACGCGTATTCTTCCGAAGAAAACGAATGATAAAAACGTAAAAATTTATTATGAATTTGTGAATTTTTACAGAGTGTCTAAAGTAAATTATATTACATTTTCAGAAGAAGGACAGTATGCACAGCTCATAAAAGAGATGGGAAAACATCCGGATGAGTACTGGACAGATGATGACAGACTGATTTTCAGTTCTGTGTATGCAAGATTTACAGCGGCATTTCATGCACAAGGTGGACAAGAACTGGAAGTTTCATCAGCAGAGGCATTTCTTTCATTTTTACATCTATACTGTTATAAACGAGTAGAAGAAATGTCAGTAGAAGAAATTAACGAACTTGTGAAGAAAGCATGGGAAGAATTTGTTCTGCTTCAGTATAATGATGAGGAAAAAGTAGAATTGAAAATGACTCCGACAGAAGATAAGCCATCTCTGTTTGAAAAATGGCTTCCTCTCGGTGGCAATAAAGAACCATCTCATTTGAAAGTAGGATTTATCTATGCGAAGACACCACATTCTTCTGCGTGGACATATAGTCATGAACTGGGACGCAGGCATCTTGAGCAGACATTTCCGAATGAAGTCACGACTGTAAGTTATGAAAATGTAACAGAAAAAAATATAGCATCAGCCATGGAGGAAGCTATTCATGCGGGTTGCAATATTATATTTACGACAACTCCGACATTTGCGCAGGAAAGTTTAAGAGCGGCAATTACACATCCGGAAGTAAGAATCTTAAACTGTTCTTTGAATACGACGCACCGCTACATCCGGACTTATTATACTCGTATGCATGAGGCGAAGTTCCTGATGGGAGCAATTGCAGGGGAAATGGCTGAAAACGATAAGATTGTCTATATTGCAGATTATCCGATTTTGGGAACAATTGCACAGATTAATGCATTTGCGCTTGGAGCGCAGATGACAAATCCAAGAGCGAAGGTGTATTTAGAGTGGTCTACGCTGAAAGAGCAGGATATTGAGAAAAGAATTGACGAGATAGATCCGAATTGTATTTCGGGAAAAGATATTATCGTACCAGATGATAACAATCATTTTTATGGAGTATATCATCGAGAAAGTGGCGGAGGTGAGCAGAAGAATCTTGCAATGCCACTGTGCCACTGGGGAAAATTCTATGAAGAACTGATCCGTATAATTATGGCAGGAAACTGGGAACAAGATAACGATGTGGAAAAAGCAATTAATTACTGGTGGGGAATGCCGACAGGGGTAGTAGATGTTATTTGTTCAAAAAAACTTCCGGCGGGTACAGTCCGGCTGGTCAATGTATTAAAGCATAATTATAAAACGGGACAATTTCATACATTTACAGATCAGATGTATGCACAGGGACATATACTTAAGGAAAAGAAAGGTGAAACGCTGTCTCCGGAAGAAGTAATCGAGATGGACTGGCTGGCAGAGAATATTATAGGAAGAATACCAAAGATTGAAGAATTACAGGAGCAGGCCAAACCGGTTCTTACACAACAGGGGATTGAGACGAGGAAGGGATAAAGAACAATGCGAATAATGGTAATTGCAGATGAAGAGTCGAAATACCTTTGGGATTTCTTTGACAAAAGCAAACTGGAAGGTGTGGACTTAATTATATCCTGTGGTGATTTGAATCCAAATTATCTGTCTTTTCTTACAACATTTGCAGCTGCTCCGGTACTGTATGTGCATGGAAACCATGATGAAAAATATGATCGTACCCCACCAGAAGGTTGTATTTGCATTGATGATAAAATTTATGAATTTGAAGGCTTGCGAATTTTAGGACTTGGTGGTTCCATGCGTTATAGTGGTGGAAAATATCAGTTTACAGAACGCGGAATGAGAAAAAGAGTGAAGAAACTATGGTTTCAATTGCTAAAACACCGTGGTTTTGACATTCTGGTCACACATGCTCCGGCATATCAGATCAATGACGGAAGAGATCTGCCACATCAGGGATTTCAAGTATTTATAGAGCTGATAGAGAAGTACAGTCCGAAGTTCTTCGTACATGGACATGTGCATATGACTTACGGAAGGCAGCATAAAAGATGTGATAAATATAAGAGCACACACATTATCAATGCATATGAAAGATATGTATTTGATTATGAAGATGATGAGATGAGTCCATTGAAGTTTGGAAAAATCGTAGGACAACAATAAGTTTAAGGCTGGCACGTAGTATTTTAGTGAAATGCTACGTGTCAAACTGCGTTTAATGGAAACTCTTCTCGCAAAATAAGATACTTTAATTGCAATTTTGGGTATTAATTTGGGGGAAATGTAATTCAAACTGCAAATATGAACAAGTAAAGCGAAATGTGATAACTAAAATTGTGTAAATTGTGTAAATAAAATAAATAATAAATTTAAGGAGTTTTTATGAGCAACAACAAATGGATGGATGATCCTGTGTTAGAGGGCATATCAAAAGAACGTCTGGAAGTTCTTACTAATATTATCGAAGGTGCAAAAGGTATGGAGCCTAAGGATATGTTTACATATTTTATCAGACAATCTAACATGGCTGGAAAACAAGGCATTAATTTCACAAATGCCGAAACCGAATTGATTCTTAATGTATTAAAAGAAGATATGTCTCCTGAAGAAATCAAACGGGTTGATATGGTAAAACAAATTGTAAATTCTTTAAGTAAAAAGAGAAAGCACTAAAGGCTTTCTCTCTTTTATAATATATAGTTTTCAAAATAACAACCGATTTAATTGCCACTGTTATTTTATTTTACTACTAAGTTAATGATTCTTCCTGGAACATAGATTTCTTTTACAATGTTTCCGTTAATCTTGTCTGCAATAGCTTCTTTTCCGGCAGCAATTGCATCTTCTTTTGAAATATCAGCAGGCACTTCAATAACTTCTTTTGTCTTACCGTTAATCTGAACAGGAATCTTGATTTCATCATCTTTCATTAATTCCTGGTCAGCTTCAGGCCATGAGTTATTTTCAAATACGCTACCTGTATTTCCAAGTTTCTCCCAAAGTTCTTCAGCTATGTGAGGTGCAAATGGAGCAATAAGAGTTGTAAATGTCTGAATAGTTTCTTTATCAACTCCACCTTCTCTCTTTGCAATTTCATTTAACTTATTGTTGTATTCCATAAATCCTGAAACAACAGTATTTAAACTAAAGTCTTCAAGACGTTTGGTAATAGTGTGAACCATCTGGTGACGAATCTTTATCATTTCCTTTGTAGCATTAACATCTTTTTCGATGCTGTCAGTTGCTAACTTCCAGAATTTTGTGATAAATCTATAAACACCATCAATACCTCTTTCATCCCATTCAGAATCAAGTTCAGGTGGTCCTACGAACATTTCATA
>ERZ773103.403-NODE-403-length-48166-cov-6.757831_pt1 | contig 48166 bp, 41 predicted proteins | sample MGYA00511118_ERZ773103 | MGnify/ENA primary metagenome ERZ773103 (study PRJEB29015, sample SAMEA2737821) | human gut metagenome | biome: human gut; feature: human-associated habitat; material: faeces | place: China | collected 2012 ... | reverse complement strand
TACATCAGAGAGTACGATGTAGAGCGTATGATGCGTGATGCTAAGATCACAGAGATCTACGAAGGAACATCTGAAGTTCAGCGTATGGTTATCTCAGCAAATCTTCTGAAATAAGAATAATACGTTGAGATTCTGACGGATTTTGATCCGTCTGTGTATGATATGTGAATTGAAAAGGAGAATAAATCGTGAAAGTAGTAGTATGTGTAAAACAGGTACCTGATACAGCAGGTGGGGTACAGTTCAACCCGGATGGTACCCTGAACAGAGCTGCAATGCTTACAATCATGAATCCAGATGACAAAGCAGGATTAGAGGCAGCGCTTAGATTAAAAGATGAATATGGTGCAGAAGTAACTGTATTAACCATGGGTCTTCCGAAAGCTGAAGAAGTTCTTCGTGAAGCACTCGCTATGGGAGCTGACAAGGGAATCCTTGTTACAGATAGAGTACTTGGTGGAGCTGATACATGGGCTACATCAACAACACTTGCAGGTGCATTGAGAAAACTGGATTACGATATCATCATTACAGGTCGTCAGGCTATTGATGGAGATACCGCTCAGGTAGGTCCGCAGATCTCTGAGCATCTTGATATTCCGGTAATTTCTTATGCACAGGATATTAAAGTAGATGGAGACAGTGTTATCGTACAGAGACAGTATGATGACAGATATCATATGGTTAAAGCTCAGATGCCTTGCCTTATTACAGCACTGGCAGAGTTAAACGATCCACGTTACATGACTCCGGGTGGAATCTTCGACGCATACGATGCAGAGATCACTGTATGGGGAAGAGCTGACCTGGTAGATGTTGATGATTCTAATCTTGGTCTGAATGGTTCTCCGACAAAGATCGCTAAAGCATCTGATAAAGTAAGAAAAGGTGCAGGCGAGAAAGTTGTACTGGATACACCGGATGAATCTGTAGACTACATTATGGACAAATTATTAACAAAACATGTAATCTAATGTAAGAAAAGGAAAGTGGTGACTAATAATGGGAGCAATGACAAATGAAACTATCGCGCAGTACAAAGACGTATTCGTTTTTGCACAGCAGGTTGATAATGAATTAAGCGGCATCGCCTTTGAGCTTCTTGGTAAAGCAAAAGACCTTGCAGCAGATTTAAATGCAAAAGTAGTAGCAGTTCTGGTTGGTTCTGATGTAAAAGGTCTTGTAGACCAGTTAGCAGAATACGGTGCTGATAAAGTTATCGTAGTAGATGATCCTGAACTGAAAGATTACAGAACAGAGCCGTATACACACGCTCTTGCATCTGTTATTAATGAGTACAAACCAGAAATCATGCTGGTTGGTGCTACAGCAATCGGTCGTGACCTTGGCCCACGTGTATCTGCTCGTGTAGCTACTGGTCTGACAGCTGACTGTACAGTACTTGAGATCGGCGATTTCCCGATCAACCCGATTCCTGGAAAAGAGCAGAAACATAACCAGCTGCTTATGACCCGTCCTGCATTCGGTGGTAACACAATCGCTACAATCGCTTGCCCGGACAACCGTCCGCAGATGGCAACTGTTCGTCCTGGCGTTATGCAGAAAATTGACCCGATCAAAGGCGCTAAAGCTGAAGTTATCGAGTACAATCCGGGATTCGTTCCGAACAACAAATATGTTGAGATCCTTGACATCGTTAAAGATCTTACAGATACAGTAGATATTATGGATGCTAAGATCCTTGTATCCGGTGGTCGTGGAGTTGGTTCTGCAGAGAACTTCAAAATCCTTCAGGATCTTGCAGATGCAATCGGCGGTACAGTATCCTGCTCTCGTGCAGTAGTAGATTCAGGCTGGTTACCAAAAGACCTTCAGGTAGGTCAGACTGGTAAAACAGTTCGTCCGAATGTATACTTCGCAATCGGTATCTCCGGAGCTATCCAGCACGTAGCTGGTATGGAAGAGTCTGACATCATCATCGCTATCAACAAAGATGAAGATGCTCCGATCTTCGACGTAGCAGATTACGGTGTAGTAGGCGACCTGAACAAGATCGTTCCGGCACTTACCGCTAAGATCAAAGAGGCTATTGCTAACAAATAATTGTTGTAAAAAAGTCGTAAGTCATGTTGGAATTGTTCATTCCGGCAAATGATTGTTACGTTAATAACACAACTATCAAAAGAGCTGTTGCAAAATAGATGGAAAACTGTCTATCGAGCAGCAGCTCTTTTTTGTTATGAATGTCTTTACAAACTCTGTTCAGGTAAGCAGGAAGACAGAGTGGCTACGTGAGAAAGGAACATTCCTGTTTTATAGATAAGATTTCCTGAAAACATTAGAAGACGTCTTGTTTCAGGTAAGAAGAACCGATATAATAGAGAACAGAGTGTGTGGCTGAAAGTATTATAATAAACAAAAAAGCTGGATAGAACTTCCAACTGGAGAATCTTTCAGACAGAAACCCTGATTAGAAATATTTTAAATAAAAAGTAACGAATAGGTAAAGAAAGAAGGATACAGATAATGTTTGACATACAGTTTTCTGATTTTGTAGAACAGTTCCAGCCGGGAATTTTTACCGTGCTGGATGAAAAGAAACATGAATTTTTACAGGCGGGGAGAAAAGTATACAATCTGTCCGTAGGAACACCGGATTTTAAACCGGCTCCTCATGTGATGGAAGCCATGACGGAGGCATGTCAGAATCCGGATAATTATAAATATGCGCTGGCAGATCTGCCGGAGCTTTTGGAAGCAGTACAGACCAGATATGAGAAACGTTTTGGTGTCAGAGTGGAGACAGATGAGATCACATCTGTTTATGGTTCTCAGGAGGGCTTGTCACACATCGGAATGATCTTCTGCAATCCTGGCGATTGCGTGCTGGTGCCGAATCCTGGCTATCCGTTGTTTGAGACTAGTGCGCTCATGGCAAAAGCAGAGGTTGTATGTTATCCGATTGAAGAGAAAAATAATTATCTTCCTGATCTGGATGCAATTCCGGAAGATGTGTTGAAACGGGCAAAATATATGGTCGTTTCCTATCCGTTAAATCCAGTTTGTGTCTGCGCACCGGATGAGTTTTATGAGCAGCTGATCGCTTTTGCGAAAAAAAATCATATCATTATTATTCACGATAATGCATATTCTGATATTATATTTAATGGAGAGAAAGGAAGTTCTTTCCTGAAATTTGAAGATGCAAAGGAAGTGGGGGTTGAATTTTATTCTCTTTCCAAATCTTATAATCTGACAGGAGCCCGGATTTCTTTTGTTGTGGGAAATAAGGAGATTGTGAAGAAATTAAAAGTTCTCCGCTCCCAGATCGATTATGGCATCTTCCTTCCGGTACAGTATGCGGCCATCGCTGCACTGACAGGTCCGGATAATTTTGTAGAAGAACAGCGGGAGGAATACGCCAGAAGAAATCATGCACTGTGCAGTGGCTTAAGAAAACTGGGTTGGAATGTTCCAGACAGTCAAGGTACGATGTTTGTATGGGCAAAGATTCCGGAAGGATTTGAGTCTTCTATGGATTTCTGTCTGAAACTTCTGGATGCGACGGGAATGTTGGTAACACCGGGCAATGCTTTTGGCAGCGCCGGAGAAGGATATATCCGTATGGCGCTGGTACTTCCGGTGCCGGAGATAGAGGAAATGCTTACAACTCTGGAAAAATCAGGGCTGCTGGACAGATAAGGATATTTTTAGTGTGAAAATACTTTTTTTACGACTATTTGTGCCGTCAGACGAAGACGGCGTAATGGAGATTACTATGGATTGGATGTTTTTTATGCAAATGAATAAGTATGTCTGTCGTAAGGCAAAATATTAGGAAAGGCGATGGACTCATTGTTGTGATATTTGAAATATGAGTCCGTGATCATTTGTGTATATGATAAAAGAAACGATCTATGGGATATTGATCCCATTTCTGGGAACGACGCTGGGAGCCACTTGTGTACTTTTTATGAAAAATATGTTTCACAGGTCATTGCAGCGTATACTGACAGGATTTGCAGCCGGGGTTATGGTGGCAGCCTCTGTGTGGAGTCTTTTAATCCCATCAATAGAACAGTCATCCAAACTTGGAAAATGCTCCTTTTTACCGGCTGTTATAGGATTCTGGATCGGAATCTTGTTTTTATTGATGCTGGATCGGATCGTGCCGCATCTCCATGTGAACAGTGAGGCTTCCGAAGGACCAGATTTGGGATTAAAAAAAACGACAATGCTTGTCCTTGCCGTTACGATCCATAATATTCCGGAAGGCATGGCAGTAGGAGTTGTCTTTGCAGGCTGGATTTCCGGAAACACAGATCTGACATTCATGGGAGCCATGGCATTGTCTGTAGGCATCGCTATTCAGAATTTTCCAGAGGGGGCAATTATATCCATGCCGCTTCGAGCCGAAGGAATGACAAAACGAAAAGCATTTGTTGCAGGTGTGCTTTCCGGCGTTGTGGAACCGGTTGCAGCAGTGCTGACGATACTGGCTTCCTGTTTCGTTATTCCGGTATTGCCTTATCTGCTGAGCTTTGCAGCAGGCGCTATGATCTATGTGGTGGTAGAAGAACTGATACCGGAAATGTCAGAAGGAGAACATTCCAATGTCGGAACGCTGATGTTTGCAGTGGGCTTCACGCTCATGATGGCATTGGATGTGGCATTAGGATGAGATAGGATTCCATCATAGGAAAACACATAATAAAAAGTACAAGTCAAAATGAGAAAATGCAGCATGCAAATGTGCAGTGGGATTTTTCTTTTTTGACTTGTACTTTTTATGTTTTGGCATAGAAAATTTATTTACTATTCTTTACTGATGTTTACGGTTTTTACTATTAAAAAATATTTTTCCTGTTCTTTACTGTTTGTGTCAAGTATAGAGGTGTATATGAACTGATAAGGGTTTTATTGGAAAGTGGTATTTGTATGAAATCTAATGAGTGGAAGAATATGTAATATCCATTCTGCTGGTTTACTGAACTTTTTTCTCATTTTCTGAAATTTACAAAAGTTAGTTGTATGTTATAATAAACTTAAGTTAATATAAACTAATATTAATTAGTGTATAACAACTATACAGGAGAAAGAGAAAAAACAAGTATGAAATCTGCAATTTTAGGAAATACAAAGGGGCTGGATCAACTGCCGAAGCCATATTGTGATCTGCCCTCCCGAACGACAAACAAAGAATATATGTCGGTCTACAATCAGGGTCAGCGTGTAGCGACCTTGTATGCCGGTATCGTAAAGGCGCTTATCTGCTATTTTCAGGGAGAGGAAGCGCCGATCTGTCTGGTAAAGATCAGTGATACTTCGTATGCGGCGGAGTGTGAGTTGTCTGCTGTCTGGAAAGAGGAAACAGGTGGAAATTCTGAACCAGGAACGAATAATACACTTCTGATCAACGTGCAGACCAACGGCAGCGTCCGCGGGGCGATCCTTTCCGGGGATGGCACCTATACGGCACTGCCAAACCTGCTGGAGACAGAAAGCTTTGACACTACACCGTTTCTGCTGGCATTCCTGCCGGTATTGTGGAAGAAATTCAATGAAGTAGAAGTGATTATGGAACGTCTGGAAGCAGATCATAACCATTGCATGCCGTTCCGCGAAAGTGAGCTGTACCGCCTCAGCGATTCCATGTACCGCGTTTTTACTGAGCAGCGCTTGGAGACAGATATGCAAAATGGCTGCGTGGAGCCGTTGAATGAACAGAGCGTGACATTGGGTGGCATGTGTTATAACGAAGTGCTTTGTGGAACGCCAAAGTATCTGCAGGCAAGTCAGGAGGAAAACGTTCGGAAAAACCAGTTGACGGTAGCGGATGCGAAAAAAGAATTTCAGCAGTTTTCCGCACAGTTTCACTGGGAAGCAGACGAAGCGGATCTGATCCCTGTATTTCCAGAGGATTTTGCAGTGCCAGAGGAGACATTGAAAATGGCGCGTCGTTATGTGGGTTCCCGTGCGGCGAAACGTCCCATGGTTAATTTTATGTGGCGTGGAGTGACTGCCTACGGTAAATCCACCGGAGTGGAGATCCTTGCATGCATTCTTCATATGCCGCTGCTTCGTGTGACCTGTCACAGCAACATGGAGACGCAGGATTTCTTAAGTGATTTTGTACCGAATACGGATACGACAGGAGCAGAGAAAGGAAGCGGAGAAGTACCACGTTTCAAACATGTGGAGTCCAATTATGTAAAAGCGCTGGAACACGGTTATATCGTGGAAGTACAGGAAATCTCCCGTATTAAAGACAGCGGTGTGCTGGTCGGCCTGAATGAATATGATCGTGCAGGTGCAATTATTCCGCTGTTGGACGGTTCTCATGCAAGACGGCATGCCAATGCCCTCGTAATCTATACGGATAATGTAGGCTACAATTCCTGCCGTCCGATTGACCCGTCTGTTATCCGTCGAATGGCATTTATCATCGACAGTTACGATCTTCCAAAAGAGAAAGCGCTTGCCAGATTGGAACTGAACACCGATGTACATAATCAGCAGATATTGGAAAAATGCTACAACGTATGGGAAAAGATCCGTGAATTCTGCTACGACAAAGGCATTACTGATGGAAGCATCTCCCAGTCAGAGCTGGAGATGTGGGTAATGGCGGTCAAAATGGATGACTACAGCAACTACAGACAGAACTGTATCGAGTGCGTGATCTCGAAAGCGACCAACGATATGGAGGAGCAGGAAGAAATCTTGTCGTCTGTCGTGGATCTGTATTTGTAGCTGTCGATAAATCAGAATTTATAAAGAAAATGATATATCTAAGAAACGAGTAAAACATGGAAACAGGATTTGAAAGAAAAGTCAGAGCTTACCGGGAGCAGGAAGCGCACCGTGAGATTACCTTTGAAGAGCTGTCGCAGACACCGGCATTTCATCAGTATCTCAGCAATCTGCTCTGTTCTCTGACGGGAGCATCGGAAGAGGAAATGCGGCTGATGCTTCTGAAAAAAGGCAATCCTCAGAATGTCCGTGCATCAAGGACAGACGGAAAGGTCGTATATCTGAATATTGAAAATGAAACGCTGCAGGGATTTGCTACTCTGGAAAATAAGATGTTCTGCTGTCTGGGGTATCTGTTCCATGAGGCGGCATACATTCGTTTTTATCGGCAGCGGGAGGAAGAAGAGCAGCTGCAGAAGATTAAAAGTGGGATTGTTCCGGGAACAGATCTGGTTACTCCGGATTCCACAGAAGTGATTCCTTATGAAAATCTGAAAACAGCTGTACAGAAAAAAGAGAACCGCCGCATCATACAGCAGCTGTACCGTCAGCTGGCGTCCGTGGTCAACGATGTACAGCTGGAGACAAGACTGCAAAAGGGAAGCGGCGTACTGGTAAAAAAAGCGTTGCAGACCATGGAAGAAGGACTTTTTTCACAGGTGGTGGCACTGGAAGTGATGCAGAAGGACAGTGAGATGTCCGGGCTTGCGATACTGCTATCTGTCGTGCTCCAGTATGCGCGGTACGGCAACGTATTTGTGCTTCGCAGGGAGACAGAGGAGCAGTCCTTTTATCTGAAAATATTGGAAAGTGTCCAGTGCTATCTGGATCAGGCGTTAGAAGCAGAGACGACGGAAGAAAAATACGGAGCACTGACGGGGGTTATAACTTATCTGTGGCCGTATGTGCAGACGGTATTTTTAAAGGAATCCATAGAGGAAGCGTCTGCACAGGAAGAGCCGGAAGAAAAAAAAGAAGAAAAAGACGGACTGGTCAATGAACCGGAAGAATGTGAAGACTGTGAGGATTGTGACAGCTGCAAGCCACCGAAGCCGGACGAAGACGCAGAAGGCGAGGGCGGCGGAGAATGTGGCGAGGACGGTTCGCCGCAGGCCGGGGACGAGGTCATGAAGCAGATCCAGAAAGCAGTGGGAAGCTGTGGCGGCGACAGCTTTTCTGATCCACCTGCAAACATTATGCGAAGTGGCATGGCACGTCAGGCGATGGAAGATGCTGGCGGCAGAGAAGACTCCGTTATGGAAGAACCGGACAATGATCCGGGGCGCATCATCCAGCGTGCGTTGCAGCAGATGGAAGAGGAAATCTTGCAGGAAGAAGCGGAAGAGCTTGCGGCGGAAGAGCTGCACAGTGAAGCGCTGGCAAAGATTCGCACTGGAAATGTGTATTCTGTGCATTTTGGTGTGCGTACCGAGATCCAGCGTGCGAAAGCGTTTTCTGGAGACCGGGAATATTACGAAGAAACTATTCAGAAAAATCAGTCGTTTCTGAAAAAAATACAGCGTGAGATTGAAAGAGTGGTGCAGGAAGAGGAGACTGCCCTGCAAAAACACCGTTATGTCGGACGGCGCATTGATGTTAAAAGCACTTACAAAGTGGATCAGCGCTTTTTTATGAAAAAAAGAAATCCGGAGAAGGTCATTGATCTGGCAGTTATGATTCTGGTGGATAACAGTGGTTCCATGGAAGGGAAGCGAATGGATTCCGCCAGGGAAGCGGCAGTTTTACTGACGGAAGCGCTGGAACGTCTGCATATTCCAAACTTTGTGGCTGGACACAGTTGTGAGAGTGCATTGATCTTTCGGATTTTCAAAAATTTTGATGACAGCAAATATGCCAAATATTCAATTAACCGCATGTTCCCCGGCGGCGATAACCGGGATGGACTGGCACTGGAAGTGGCAGGCACTTATCTGAAAGAACGGGAAGAGCGGCAGAAGCTTCTGATCATCATTTCCGATGGACAGCCAAACTCCCACGGATATTCCGGAGAGCTTGCCCGCAAAGATATCCGAAATATCGTAAAGCAGTACCAGAGGGATGGCATCAAGACGCTGGCATTTGCCATTGGGGATGACAAACCGCAGATTAAAAGCATTTATGGAGAATCATTTATCGATATTTCGGATTATGATAAGTTTCCGAAGACGCTTTCAAAGATGATCGAGAAGGAGATTTTGTCAGCTGTCAGGTAAAATGTGATTGTTCAGCAGCACATATACGTTTTGGGAGATATAGATATACAGAATCAGAAAATAAAAAAGGAGAAACACATGTCAGAGCATGAAATACAGCATTGTCTGGAACTGGTAAGGCAGGATGGGCTTGCCATTGAACATATTGCAGATCCTACGGATGAGATCTGTCTGGAGGCAGTCCGGAAAAGTCCGTGGGCAATCCAGTTTATACAGGATCAGACGGAAGAACTTTGTCTGGAAGCGGTTACAAGATGCGGCGTGGCGCTGGGTGCCGTTCGGGACAAAAAGCGTTCCATCTGTCTGGCAGCAATCCGCCAGAACGGCATGGCGTTGGGATTTGTACAGGAGAGAAGTGAAGAGCTTTGTCTGGAAGCTGTAAAGCAGGACCTGCGTGCATTGCAATATGTGGAGGACCAGACCGAGGAAATCTGTCTGGCGGCATTGGAAAACAGTGGCAAAGCGTTACAGTACATCAAAGAACCGACAGTGCTGCTCTGTGAAATGGCAGTGATGCAGGATCCGGAAGCTTTTACATATGTGCCGGAGAAGCTGTTAGAGCAGTCTCAAAAGCTGAAGGAGATGAAAGCAATCCTTGACGATCCGCTGCGGGTACTGGATCATGACGGTATCTCTGAAGAACTGTGCATGTTCGGTGTCCATGCAGACTGGAGTACTTTTGAACTGCTGGAAGAGCAGACGGAAGCCATCTGTCTGGAAGCGGTAAAACAGAAAGGCGAGCTGCTTGCCTATGTGCAGAACCAGAATCTGCAGATCTGTCTGGAGGCTGTAAAGCAGAATCCGGATGCGCTCCGCTATGTGAAAGAGCTGTACCGAGATGCGGTATTGAGACAGCTGAAACAGGCAGCCTGATCGATGTGTTGACCAATGGGCTGAGAAAGCAGGCTTTTTGTCTGTCACAGTTGGCACTTCTGTATGTAAAAATTATATGCATTTCATTTTTTATAATTTCATAAATGAGTAAATTTGAAAAATGAACAATAAAATGTGTTATTACGAATAATAAGAAAATGAAAGATATTATAAGAGGCAGGATACGATATTTTCCTTCCGGTTTATCTGGGAGAAAAGTATCGTATCCTGTCTCTCGTTTCTTATATTTATCGTATTTGAATTTTTGGTCCGACCACACAGATATTACAAAAAAAGCCTGGATGGAAAAGTGAAAACACAGCGGAAGTACTGAAAAAGAAAGGTTTTTGGCATCATCCCTTGACATTCAAAATATCCAGTTTATAATGGTATTTAGATGGTATACCAAAGAAATACAGAAAGAAAACAAAAGAAAAACTAAAAGGTATAAAACAAAAAGAAAAACGGAACAGCATAACGTTTCGATAAATAAGGTATGGAACAAAAATTCAGAGGAGAGGAACAATGAGCGAGAAGGTATCTATTTCAAGCATGAACTTTTTAGCAGCTACAAGCGTTAAAGGTCTGGATGAAACAGTTGAAAAGTTCGGTCTGTTTCAGAAGTCAAGTGTGACGGAGAAGAAGCAAAAAGATGAGATCCGCAGAGTAAAGACTTGCTGCAGGGCATGTATCGCCAACTGTGGTGTGATCGCTACGGTAAAAAACGGCAGGGTAATCAAACTGGAAGGAAATCCGGAGGATCGGATGAGTAAAGGGCGCATGTGCGCCAAAGGACTGGCTGGAATTCAGGCATTGTATCACCCGAACCGCAACAAGTATCCCATGATGCGTGTTGGAAAACGAGGCGCGAATAAATGGCGTCGTATTTCATGGGACAAAGCACTGGACATTATTGCTCATAAGCTGGTGGAGACCAAACAGAAATATGGAGCAGAAACCGTATTCTGTTCTACAGGCGGCGGCGGTAACCCGGAGATCTGGAGTATTGCCCGTTTCTGTAATATTTTCGGAACTCCAAACTGGTTTGAGCCGGGCTGCGCACAGTGCTATCTGCCCCGTGTCCTTGCCTATACAATGATGTATGGAGGCGTGGATCCGAGTATTGCGGACTCCAATGCGCTGGAAATCTACGATACAGAAAATACGCCAATCCAGACGCTTGTGCTGTGGGGAACAGATCCTTCTTACTCCTGTCCGGCAAGCGGTGGTGGAGCAGTGGCAGATCTTCGTGCCAAAGGTGTCAAGACTGTTGTCATTGATCCGAGACTGACTCCGGATGCGGCAAAAGCAGATATCTGGCTGCCAATCCGTCCGGGTACGGATGTAGCACTAATGCTGGCCTGGATCCGATATATTATGGAACAGAAGCTCTATGATGAAGAATTTGTCCTGAAATGGACGAATTTGCCGTATCTCGTAGATGCAGAGACTAAGATGCTTTGGAGAGCAGAAAAAAGTGACAATCCGGAGATTCCCGACATCTTTATGGTATGGGATGCAAAGACCAATAGTCCGAAACCAATAGAGTATCCGTGGAATGACAGTCTGGAGCCAGTGCTGCATGGAACATTCACATGGGAGGGAAGGACGTACAAGACCGGATATCAGATGCTGTGGGAACAGTCAGAAGCCTATACGCTGGAGTATGCCGGTAAAATCTGCGAGCTTGATCCAAAACAGGTAGAAGCAGCGATCAGACTTTATGCAGAGCATACGCCGGGAGGCATTGCCCTTGGTGTTGCTACTGACCAGTCTCCGAATTCTGTGCAGGCAGCGATGGGAACCTCTATCCTGGATATTCTGACCGGAAATGTAGAGCGGCCGGGATCTTTACTGCAGCGTTTTAAGACCAGCGGTGTCTTTGACATGCCAAACTATCCGGTTCCGATTGCGGCAGATAAGCTTCCGGATGAACAGTTAAAGAAACGTCTGGGCGGTATTGAACACAAAGGTCTGCATATCTGGTATGCTGGACATATTACAAGTATCTTTGATGCTGTGCTGACTGGAAAACCATATAAGCCGAGAGTGTGGATAGACCGTTCCGGCAATAAGATGGCAGCCGTGGCAGACAGCCAGAAGGTAAAACGTGTTATTGACGAGCTGGATTTTATCGTACATATGTATATGTATCCGACTTCATTTTCCGCCTATGCAGATATCCTTCTGCCGACAGAAGAATGGCTGGAGACAAATATGATCGTAGAAACCTGCAATACGTTGTGTGCGAGACAGCAGGTAACACATCTGTGGGAGACTATGGATGAGACGCTGATCTGGGCAAAGATCGCAAAGCGATGCGCAGAGCTTGGAGATGAAGAGTGTAAGAAAGCATTTGATGCAGAATATATGGGCAAAGATCTGCCATATTGGAACAGCGTTACAGAGCTGTGGGATCACTTTCTTTCCAGAGTCGGACTGACCTTTGATAAATTAAAACAGAACACACCATATACTTATATGTCAAAAGAAGAATGGAAAGAGTATTATGTATACCGAAAAGAGGATGTCAGGACACATCTGCCGCAGGGATTTAACACTCCGTCAAAAAAATGTGAGCCATATCTTGAGAGTATGATTACATTGGGACGTACAGGTCAGCCATTTGCCAAATGTCAGCTGCCACCGGCGTCCAAAGATTATGAGCCGCTGCCGTATTATATGGAGCCGGCAGAGAGTCCGAAACGGGAGGATGGCCTTTCAGAAGAGTTCCCATTGATCATGACGAACGGAAGAGTACCGTTTTTCCACCATAATACATTGCGAAATGTACCATGGCTGCGTGAAATCTATCCGGTGCCGGAACTTTGGATCTATCCAACCGATGCGGAAAAATACGGTCTGGAAGATGGCGCCTGGGCATGGATCGAATCCAAACGTGGCAAGATCCGCGCGGTTGTATCCGTGACAGAAGGTATAAAACCCGGTGTTGTATGTATGGAACGTTTCTGGAATCCGGAGACGCTGCAGACCAAGACCCATGGCTGGATGGAAACCAATGTCAATATGCTGACAAAAGCAGATGCACCATTTAACGATGTGGTAGGAACCTATACACTGAGAGGATTTCTGGTAAAAGTATATCCGGCGAAAAGTGCGCCGGAAGGGATCTGGCAGAATCCACAGGATTTCAGCTCCTGGCTTGCACAGCCAAGTGATCCGACGGAGGAGGGAACAGTACAATGAAACAATATGCATTTGTAATAGAATTAGACCGCTGCATCGGTTGCAAAGGATGTCAGGTAGCCTGTAAAATGGAAAATGGAACAGCTCTTGGTTCTGACAGAATTAAAGTCCGTACCGTAGGACCGACCGGCATTTACCCGAATCTGGAAATGTATTTCATGCCGACCATGTGCCAGCAGTGTGAAAATCCGGTATGTGTGCGCGTATGTCCATCCGGTGCAGTATATAAAAGCAGGGAAGATGGCATCATCCGCATTGAGACGAAGAAATGTATCGGCTGTCACAGCTGCAATACAGAATGTCCATATCATGCGAATACGTTCAGTGAGACTAGAAGAGCTATGGATAAATGTACGATCTGTTCTGAATCCCGAGAACGGGGCGAGAAACCGGCCTGCGTGCGTAACTGTTCCGGTCGTGCCCTGCATTACGGGGATATCAACGATCCGAACAGTGAAGTGTCGAAACTTTTGAAAGAAGCAGGAGAAGAAAATGTGTATCGCCTGCGGGATTTCGGAAACGGACCGTCTACACGGTTTATTTTAAAAAATGCGAAGTGGCAGGACATTCTTCCACAGGAACTCGATGTGGTATCCTTCGGACGGGGAGGCAGATATTATGAACATAAATAATAAAGCGGGATTCAAACAGCTGATGTGGAACCGGAGAAATCTGTATCATTTTTTTGCCCGGTTTTTTCAGAAAGAGATTGACGAAGAATTTTACGAACAGTTAAAACATATAGAATTTCCGGCTGACTGTGAGGAAAATGCCCTGACGGAATTTCAGGATGCGCTGCGTCGCCTGAATGAATATTTTGAATACGATGCCGGCGAGTCACTGGACGATCTGGCAGCAGATTATGCAAAGACGTTTCTTGGTGCAGGAAGTGCCCAGGCAGAAGCGGCATTTCCATATGAGTCTGTATACACCAGCCCGAAAAAGATTATGATGCAGGATGCCTGGAATCAGGTGTGCGAGATTTATGAAGCAAAGGGTATTGAGCGGAATGCGGAAGCCGGAGACCTTCTGGAAGATCACATTGCCATGGAAATGGAATTTATGGCATATCTGTGTGATGAGACCAGCCGTTATACAGAGACGCTTGCAGGTCTGGAAGAACAGAGAGAATTTTTGAACAAACATTTGCTGAACTGGGCGCCGGAGTTCTGTCTGGATATTAAATTCCATGCGGATACAGAGTTTTATCGTATGGTTGGTCAGCTGACGACCGGATTTTTACAGCTGGACAGCTTCATCCTGGATCGGATGATTACGGAACGCAAATCCCGGATTGCCTGCTCCAAAAGCTATCGGATCAGCCGTGGTTATATGAATGAGATCCTGCAGGAATTGAAAAAAGAATATCATATATACGCGCCGGTACATGTCCACGACAGAGGCATGTGGGAGACGGACGGACTGATTCGTTATCAGGAGATCGAGACCGTGGATGAGATCGTCAATGATCAGCAGTCTGATTTTTCACCGAAAGAAGTGATTTATCCGGTGGCGCAGACGATCTTTACCTTTGATGAGAACAGCTGCAAAGAGACCCGTTCCAATGACCCGAAGGGCATTATCATCTTTATGCGTCCCTGTGATATCAACGGTCTGAAACGTCTGGACAATATGTTTCTGGCAAATGGCGGAATGAGTGATGTGTATTACAAAGCCATGCGTGATAAAGTCAAGATTTTTATGATGGAATGCGAGCGCAGCTGGGAAAACTGCTATTGTGTGTCTATGGGAACGAATCAGACAGAAAATTACAGCGTGGCATGGCAGCTTCACGGCGATATGATCCAATTGAAAATCAAAGATGCAGAATTTCTCGGATATTTTGAGTGGGCGGCAGAGTGCGAATACGAGCCGAATTTTATTACAGAAAATGAGCGGAAAGTAAAAGTGCCGGATATCAAAAGCCCGGATATGCTCAAAGAAGTCTTTGCTCTGGATTTCTGGAAAACATATAATGATGAGTGCATCTCCTGTGGCGGATGCAACACGGTATGTCCGACATGCAGCTGCTTTGATACAGTAGATTATCTGAATCAGGAGAACAGCCGCAAAGGCGAGCGGCGTCGAATCTGGTCCTCCTGTATGCTCCCGGACTTTTCCAAGACCGCAGGCGGAAATATTGCGCGGAAATTTCCGGAACAGATGATGCGTTTTAAGACGATGCACAAAGTTTACGATTATAATGCAAGATACGGTGGAAACGAGCATATGTGCGTAGGCTGCGGACGCTGCATTCAGCGCTGTCCGGAGAAGATATGTTTTGCAGATACGATCAATACACTCAGTACAGAAGTAGACCGTATCAATGCGGAAAAGAAAGAAGAGGAGATTTGACATGGATAATAATGTATTGGTTCCGAAACCACATAGAATCTTAAGTATGTTAAAACATACCAGCACGGAATGTACCTTCCGTGTTGCCTGTGACAACGAACCGGATTACGGACAGTTTTTCATGCTGTCCCTGCCGAAAGTCGGCGAGGCTCCTATTTCCGCCAGCGGAAAAGGTCCGGGATATGTTGAATTTACCATCCGAAATATCGGTCTTTTAACTCAGGCAATTTTTGACCTGGTGCCAGGAAATTCTATTTTTCTGAGAGGACCGTATGGCAACCATTTTCCGGTTAAACAGTTTGAAAACAAAGACCTGCTCATTATCAGCGGCGGTACGGGAATGGCTCCGGTCATGACGATGATCAACCATTTTTACGATCATCCGGAAGTATGTAAATCCGTTCACATCATTTCAGGATTTAAAAATGCGGATGCGGTGCTGTTCCGTGACGAGATCGAGAAATTCAAACAGCGTTTCCACATGATTCCGACACTGGATAATGAGGAAAAAGAAGGCTTTGAGACAGGTATGGTAACGGCGCATATCAACAAAGTGCCGATCCGTTCCTTTGATGATTACAATATCGTCATCGTAGGCCCGCCGGTCATGATGCGGTTTGCCGTAGCAGAGTGTATTAAAAACGGAGCAGAGGAATCCAAGATTTGGGTGTCTTTTGAACGTAAGATGTGCTGTGGCGTGGGCAAATGCGGCCATTGCAAGATCAACGACACCTATGTATGTCTGGAAGGGCCGGTATTTAACTATACGAAGGCAAAGAATTTGTTGGATTAGGAAATTTGGCAGTATTTTAATGCCAGTAATTGGATAAGTTTACCGATACATAGTTGGAGTATCAGGAGAAATAGGTAAGCTTTTTTGAATGTGTAAAATATATTCTCAGAATCTTCTGAATGTAGATTGTGCTAGTACATTAAAATCATAGCGGTGTAGATTTATCTGGAAATGTTTTAAAATAAAAGATTGTAAGACAGAAATATTATATGAAAAAGAGAAAAGCGACAGGAGATGGATTTTATTAGAGTAGAAGCTGATAAAAAAATCCATTTCCTGTCGTTTTTTACTATGTAAAGAGAGTATTTTAAAAATTTAGTGGTGTGATTTTTATAATGTCCGGCTATATCAGCTGTTATGAAACGAACGGATAAAGCCGGACAGAAGCACAGGGAATAGGAAGGTTGTGTTATAAGAAGACAGCTACATCACTTAGCTACCGACCTTTTATATAAAAACCATGCAATTACAGCTGTACTGAGCTCGGCAATCCAGAACCCGTGCCAGACTCCATTCGCCCCCATGATCCGGGTCAGGAGGAAGGCCACAGGAATGAGGAACAAAAAATACCGGAACAGGGAGATCCACAGGGATGGCGTTCCTTTGCCAAGTCCTTCCAGCGCACCGCAGGATACGACAGAGACAGAAGATGCGATAAATCCGATGCTGATGATGTGCAGGGCGGTAATGCCAATCTGAATCGTTTCGGCCTGCGTGGTAAACAGTCCGATCAGCTGTGCCGGAAATGCCATGCACAGTACTGTGCCCAGTGCCATGATCGCCAGCACAAAGAGCAGGGATATGGAGTAGATGCTTTTCACACGCTTCATCTCTTTTGCACCGTAGTTATATCCCACCAGTGGACGGATGCCCTGGATGATGCCGTTTGCCGGCAGATAGAGAAATGTCTGCAGCTTGTAATAGACGCCAAGCACCAGAATATATGTCTGGGAGAAAGTGGCGAGGATGGCATTCAGCGTCGTGATCATCAGGGATGGCAGCAGCAGGTTCAGGGAAGCCGGGATGCCGATGGTATAGAGCCGCTTTGTCATACCGCCATTGAAATGAAAGCCCCGAAAAGAGACTTTCAGCGGAAGTGGACGGATACGTGCAATGATAAGATACATTACGAGACAGACCGCCTGCCCGATACCTGTGGCAAGTGCTGCTCCACGAATGCCCATGCGTGGGAAAAAGCTGATGCCGAAGATTAGCAACGGGTCCAGAATGATATTGGTAATGCATCCCAGCAGCAGACTGATCATGGATACGGTCATCCGTCCTACTGCCTGAAAGACTTTTTCAAAATACAGTTCGACGCAGAGAATAATGGAAAAACCGAATACGATATAGGAATATTGCAGTCCCATCCGGATGACATCGGCATCGTTAGTAAAAAGTTTCAGGAAGACAGGGATAAACAGTACGCAGAATGCCGTGAGGATGATACCGTGCAATACGCTGTAGAGAAAACCATGGGCAGCGGCATTGTTGGCATTCTCCTGTTCTTTTGCGCCCAGAAAATAAGCGATCACGGCATTGATACCTACGCCAAATCCGATGGCGATAGCGTTGACCAGATTCTGCATGGGAAAGACCAGAGACAGAGCCGTCATGGCATCCTCACTGATCTTTGCCACAAAATAGCTGTCCACGATATTGTAAAGGGAATTGACCAGCATGGAGACGACCATGGGAAGCGCCATGCTGATGACCAGTTTAACCACTGGTTTTTCTTTCATGAAAGACTGATCCATAAATGTAACCTCCGGGTAAATAATAAAAGAACAAAATAAAAAGCCACACAGGTACAATCCATACCTGTGTGGCGAAAAATAGATGCTGGGAGATATTGAAAACCATTCCGTATCACATATCAGATGATGTGAAATGAAAATACGCTTTCGTCATATTCCATGACATCCAGAAAAATCCACGCTCAAAAAGAGTTTTGGAAATGATTCGGTTGAAAATCTTAAAAAAATTATAGCAGTTGAAAGTTGACTTGTCAACGCATAAAAACAATGGTGTGGGTACCGGGTCTGGATGTGTGAAAACAGACATTATTTCAGCTTCAGCAGCCAGAACGTAGTACGATTCGTAGAGGAATCTTCGATATTTTCAGCGATCAGGTCCAGATTCCAGGAAGTGCCGGCATTTTTACTGCAAATGACAGCGGTGGTGTCAGGAAGCTCGCCTTTGGCAAGCCATTCGGCGCCGATAGCTGTGTCTTCAATCTCACGTTCTTTCAGAGAAGGATAGTCAGCTGCACGGGTATTTTTTGTCTGGGACAGTGCCTGTGGATGAGAAGCCACTTCGGTTAGATGTTCCATAGAAATATCGGCTGATTTTTTGAACAGGCAGTGATGGATCGGCAGGATGAAAGTATCCAGATGGTCATAGTCAACATCCGTGAAACAGTCTACGAATTCGCCTACCGGTCCTGCGGTAGAATTTTCTACCCCAAGTACGCCGTAATCAATGTCGTTATTTTTTAATGCTTCTAAAATATTTTTTGCACAGACTAACGGAAGGTAGGAAACATTTTCAAGATCAGACTGTTTTACCAGTTCATGCGCAGCTGCTTCGGAAAAACTTCCCGGGATTCCCATATATCCAATTTTCATAACTTAATTATCCTCCTGATTTTTCATATGTATGTTAGAAATCTTCTTTTGATAAATCTTTCTTGCTGTTTTTCTGATATACGGCTTCTGACTTTACATTGCACACACCGTGTACACTCTGCGAAAATGTCATTGCATATCAAAAGTGTATCTCAGAGGTTTTTTAGAAGACTCTGTATTCAGAATTATTTTGTAAACAATCTTACATCCTTTTCATTATACCTGAAATCCAAGGAAAATCCATACAATATATGAAAAATTTGCAAAATCCTGCAAAATATAAAATAAGGAAATGCATGGATAAGTATACTCAATTAAAAAAAACTGTGGTAAAATGAGCAGAAAGATAATTCCTATCAGAGAAATATGTAGAAACAGACTGGAGAAACGCAAGTGTGGACCGTAACGCAGCGTATCTCGTCAGTATGAGAAGAATAGAGAAAGGAAAATACTGTAAAACAAATAATAATGTTAATAGTGAAAAATTTTTACTAAAAGTAAATCACAGATTAACAAATGATAAGTTTTCAGTAACGGAATAAGAAACATGTTACATCTGAATCAGAAAATCGCAGGCCTGCAGCCTTCAAAATCAGTGACGTTGATGGAAAAAACGAAAGCAATGCAAAAGACAGATCCATCCATTGTCAATCTTACAGGCGGCGAGCCGGATTTTCCAACTCCGGAGAGAATCTGTAAAGAGGTACAACGTCAGCTGGAGGCTGGATTTACCCATTATACGGGTGGACCGGGAATCCCGGAATTGCGGGAAGCGATCGCAAGAAAATTACAGGAAGAAAACCATGCGCCATATCAGGCGTCTCAGGTTCTTGTTACTCCAGGTGCAAAATTCAGTGTATATCTTGCCGTTCAGGCGGTACTAAATCCGGGAGATGAAGCGATCTGGCTGACGCCGGGCTGGGTTTCTTATCCTTCTATTATAGAAGCGTCAGACGGTGTTCCGGTGGCAGTGCATCTGAAATGGGATGAAGATTACCGGATCACGATGGAGGCGCTGGAAGCTGCCACGACAGAAAAGACGCGGCTTCTGATCATCAATTATCCGAACAATCCTACTGGTAAGGTCTTGACAGAAGCAGACCGGGAAGTGCTGGCTGCTTATATGCGAAAATATCCGGATGTAATTCTTCTGTCTGATGAGATCTATGAAAAGATCATTTATCCGGGATATGAGGCGGTCAGCATGGCATCTTATCCGGATCTGGCAGATCGTGTCATCATTGTAAATGGATTTTCAAAGAGCAGTGCCATGACTGGATGGAGACTGGGGTATCTCGCCTGCTCCGACGAAATTTTTAAAGTGGTCATGAAACTGTTTCAGCATACAATGAGCTGCACCAGCGGATTTTTACAGAAAGCGGCTGTAGTTGCGCTGGATTGTAAAGAAGAGACGGAGCAGATGCGACAGGAATATGAAAAACGCAGTCAGATTCTGTACAAAGGCATGAAAGACATTCCGCATGTGGAGATGCTCCCACCGGAAGGCGCATTTTATGCCTGGGTTAAGTTCGATCTCGGACTGGATAGTCAGCAGCTTTGTGATATGTTGCTGGAAAAAGCGAAGATCGCAGGCGTTCCGGGAATCGCGTATGGGGAAGAGGAGAAAATGTGCGTGCGTTTTTCCTATGCGGCAAGTGAAGAAAGTCTCAGACAGATGCTGGTCAATCTGAAACAGCTGATGGAACAGATGTAAGAAAAAAGTGAAACCATATACAACAGAGGATTGTTTGTTGAAAATCAAATATTCATCTGAGGTATATGTGTTTCACTTTTTTACTTATCTTATTTAAATATAACGATATAGTAATTACGAAAGGTATTACGGGGCATTGCTCGAAGATGCAACAGACTTTTGAGTAACTGTAAACCTGAGAAATATTTATAACGGGATACTCTCCAGCAGATGGCCCTCCAGATATTCCCCCATAAAGGTCATATATTTTTGCTCATATAAGACAAATGCATCGTTCTGCTGCTCCGGTGGCAGCCAGGAATGATACGTCTGCAGTCGCTTCATCAGCATGTAGGATTTGATGATCAGCCCATCCATGATGTACTGGCGTTTGTCAGGATCAGGACAGCTCTCCGGCGACAGGGCAGTCAGCTGACGCTGCAGTGTATTCAGACGTCCGATCAGAATGAGCATTTCTTTGCGGGTGCGGATTGGGAATACAAAGTGGTTTGCAAGCAGGGTAATGATGCCGCCAAGCACGGTATATCCAAGACGCTGCAGCAACATAATGCTTACCGAAGCATCCAGAGACTGCATGGCAAGTGCCGAACAGGTAATGTATATAACAGTAACGCCATAGCTGTTGGATGCATAGATCATGAAGTTTGCCAGTGTCATGACAAGGAAACGTCCCGGCAGATCCTGGAAAAGCGAGAATAGAAGAAAACACAGGATGATGCCAAGCATCGTTCCGGTCACACGCTGTGAGATACGCTGTTTCGTAAATTCTGTTACTGGTATCATCATAAAAAATACGGAGATGACGAGCCAATAGCTGTTTTCCCAGCTGGTCAGATAAGCGAAGGTCAGACATGGCGTTACAACAAGCACCAGCCGCATGGCGAAACGAAAACGAAACGCCTTTAAGGAAAGGGCATCGTTTTTAAAGTTCAGACGTTTGTAATCGGAAGTGGGGCGTGCCGTTTCAAATTGGCGGGAAAAACGATTGAGAATGGAGGAAATTTTTATATAATCTTCCATGTCAAATGTTTTGGTGGTAAAATAATTGATAACCTGAAACAATGCCACATATCGGCAGTACCAGTTGATCCTGCCTGCCAGACGTATGCTGGCGCGGTTGTAAGTGTAAATTTCATCGCAGATTTTCTTATTGATGACACAAAGCTCGTGATGCAGCTTTTCCAGAGCTTGCATATTGTATTTTCGGTAAGCGCTGAGCTGGGCTTCGCAGTTTGCCAGTCCTTCCCGGATATAGCGGCATACCGGATTGTGAGCTCCTTTTTTACGAAAGAGCACAATCACAAATGCAAGGACGATTCCGAGAGATGCGCTCAAAGCCAGCAGACGGATGCCAAGAGCCTGCAACGTATGTGCCGGAGCGATCTGGAAAAAAATGAGCGCCATACCGGCAGGAAAATAGTTGGTCGGATTGTATTCGTCGATCAGTGTGTATGCGAGCCAGAACAGGGCGACAGCATTGACGATGATGCAAAGGGGCAGGTTGATGACAGCCACAAATGCAAGCAAAGTCATGATTATATAGATCAGCCATGTTTTGCACATGCATTCATAATGATTGCTGATATTTCGGAAACGGAGAAAAGAAAGCGTGACAAATGGTGCAATCATCGTATTGTCCATTCCGAAACAAAAATAATTCAGAAAAAATACAAGTGTAACTACGATTGTTGGAAGGATCGCAGAAGCAAGGTTTGGTTTTAACAGTAACAGCTTTTCTTTCAACTTTCGGATAAAAGCTTTTTCAGAAGCGCCGGAAGCAGATCTGGATGTATGGTTCATAGGAACATCTCCTTTTGACAGATCATGTATTTTCAGTATCTTTCATCCGTTTGTTGACAGCGCTGTGGATATACAGCGTTTGCATTTTCTGATATACATGGTCGAAAACTTGGTTTGCTTAAAATAAGGTTAATAAAATGAAGACAAACCATAGAATAAAAGTATTGTATAGAAATAATATATATGTTTTAATAGATTTTAATGAACGTATAAAAAGTTTAACTACATAAATTAAAATATAAAAGCAACATAAAAACGAATAAATAAAAAAGTATAGTGTAAAAAAATCCGCAGGACAAAGCGTTGCGGATGGCTGAAAAATCAGCCCTTATATTTATGATAGGCAGAAAAAAGCAGAAAAGCAAGTGATATTTTCTTAACATACTTTGGAAATGTTTTCCATGGAACGCTTTTAGGGATGAAAATTCCACAAGTACAATATTTAGGAAGGAAGAAGGAAAAATATGCAGATAAGAGTAGGAACCGGATACGATGTGCATAAACTGGTAGAGGGAAGAAAACTGATTCTTGGCGGTGTGGAGATCCCGCATAGTCTGGGGCTGCTGGGACATTCTGATGCGGATGTCCTGCTTCATGCGATCATGGACGCATTGCTTGGAGCTGCGGCATTGGGGGATATCGGAAAGCATTTTCCGGATACCGATGATCATTACAAGGGAATTTCCAGTCTGAAGCTTCTTGAGCATGTGGCACAGCTTTTACAGAAACATGGATACGAAATTGGAAATATTGATGCTACTGTGATCGCGCAGAAACCGAAGCTTCGTCCGTATATCGAAGAGATGGAGAAAAATATTGCAGAGGTGCTTGGAATTTCCGGAGACCAGATCAATGTGAAAGCGACCACAGAAGAGGGGCTTGGTTTTACCGGAGAGCAGCAGGGAATCTCTTCACAGGCAATCTGCTGTCTTTATAAAGAAAACTGAATTTTAAACCGGACAGGAGTTTCTATGGAAATAAAATATTTATCCCCGGAGGAGAAAGAACGGAGCAGGGCGTTGTATGAAGATTGCTTTCCGGAGGATACCGAGCGTTTTGTAGATTATTATTATAAGGAAAAATGTAAGGATAACCAGATACTGGTGTTGGAAGATCAGGAAGAGATCTGTTCTATGATACATCTGAACCCATTTACTATATCCATGTATGGTAATCTGGCGCAGGTCTGCTATATTGTGGCAGTGGCAACCAGAGAAGACTGTAGGAGAAATGGCTACATGTTGCAGCTGATGGAGCGGGCGTTTTATGACCGGTATCGGGCTGGCGATCCGTTTACGTTTCTTATTCCTGCCAATCCGGATTATTATTATTCCTGTGGTTTTGATTTCTGGGAAAATCAGAGAGAGTTAAAGCAGGATCAGGATACGATCTGGAATGAAAACAGGACTGTTGCCGCTGCGAAGCCGGCGGACTGTGAGGCGATGGCTGGGTATTCCAATCGGGTGCTGGCGAAGCGGTTTGATCTTTTCATACAGAAAGATGGGGCTTATTATGAACGTCTGATACGGGAGCAGGAGAGCGAAGACGGTCATGTTGTCATTCTGCGGGATGCACACAAACCGTATGAAATTTGTGGTCTGTTCAGTTTCGACAGGGAATGCGGTGTGGAGATCCGGGAACCGGTCATGGAGGATTGCTGTACAGAAACAGTACATCCGATTATGATGGGAAGGGTTTTGAATCTGGAACGTTTTTGTGGTATGATAAAGTGTAACGAAAAGATTCGTAGAAATCTGGAAATCCGTGACGAACTGATCCCGGAGAACAACGGAACATTTTGTATTACCATTGATGAAAACGGCGGACAGGCAGTTCGGATACATGGATTACAGGTGGAAGAATCACTCGATATTGCGGAATTTGGAAAGCAGATGTTTCATGATATGCGGATCTATATTAATGAAGTCGTGTAAATAAGATGGTTTAACCAGATAAAAATGTTTGATTTGGAAGTTTGAAATATGGCTACCGCAATCCCATTGGCTTTAGACAATGGGTAGTTCACTTGTAATAAAAAGGAACTTTCTGTAGATAAGTGCAATACTTTTACATAAAGAGAAAATTTATTTAACATGATATAAAGATTTATATCAACTATAATATCGTATAGTTGGATACATATGACGTACAGGTAACGAGAGAAACGAACCGATCAGATAGGATCGATATACAGATTAAAGAAGTAAAACAGAAAAATAAAAGGAGTCAACAGGTATGGGATTTGAAGCAACACTGGTCGTAATGGCAGCAGGTATGGGAAGCAGATTCGGAGGATTGAAGCAGGTAGAGCCGATGGGACCGAACGGCGAGGCAATTCTGGATTTTTCCGTATATGATGCAAAGCAGGCCGGATTTACAAAAGTAGTATTTGTTATCAAACATCAGATTGAAGAAGATTTTAAAAAACTGGTAGGTTCCAGAATAGAGAAACAGATTCCGGTAGAATATGTTTTTCAGGAAACGGATGCGCTTCCTGAAGGATACACCTGTCCGCCGGAGCGTGTAAAACCGTGGGGAACCGGTCATGCGGTACTCTGCTGCAAGGATGTGGTAAAGACCCCGTTTGCAGTCATCAACGCAGATGATTTTTATGGAGCAGATGCGTTCCGCCAGATCATGAAAGGACTGAAAGATGACAGGGATTACTGTATGGTAGGTTTCCGCCTGGGAAATACGGTTACGGAAAATGGTTATGTTTCCAGAGGCGTCTGCGAGACAAAAGATGGCATGCTTACAGAGATCAACGAGAGAACAAAGATTGATGCACAGTGCAGATACATTGACGATGATGGCAATATGGTAGCATTAGAACCGGATACGGTAGTTTCCATGAACATGTGGGGCATGCAGCCGGATGCGTTTACATATTTTGAGGCAGATTTTAAAGCATTTCTGGATGATAAACTGCAGGAGGAAAAAGCAGAGTTTTATCTTCCATCTGTGATTGACAAACTGATTCAGACTGGAGAGAAACAGGTAAAAGTGCTTGTCGCTGAAGATAAATGGTACGGTGTTACCTATCGGGAAGATAAGGAAACGGTAGTAAATGCAATCAGAAAACTGGTGGAAGAAGGAAAATATGAAGGACTTTAGAGCGATTGTTGCAAAATTTCAGATAGAAGATGTGTTTATTGAGGCGCGTCCGTTAGGACATGGCGCTATCAATGACACCTATGAGATTATCTGTGAAAACGACCATTATGTTTTACAGGAGATTAACCGCATGGTGTTCAAACATCCGGCAGATGTGATGAATAATCTGTTCGCCGTGACGGAACATCTGAAGAAAAAGATTGAGGAAGAGGGCGGCGATCCGAAACGCGAGACTCTGGAGTACATCCGTACAAAAGAAGGAAATACGATGCACCAGACGCCAGAGAAAAGCTATTACCGTATGTACCGCATGATTCAGGATGCAGAAGCCATGGAGCGCATGGAGACAGAAGAATGTGCGGAACATGCGGCGCAGGCGTTTGGCAAATTTCAGAAACGGATGGCGGATTTTGACAGCAGCAGACTGTCAGAGACGCTGCCGAGATACCATGATACCCGCTACCAGATGAAACAGCTTTTAAATGCGATTCGAGCAGATGTATGTGGCAGAGCATCTGCTTGCCAGCCACAGATTATGTTTGTGCTGGAACGATCCGAAAAACTGGGTATGATCAAAGAAGCGATGAAAGCCGGTCAGATTCCGGTAAGGGTAACTCATAACGATACGAAGTGCAGCAATGTTCTGATGAAGAAATCCACAAAGCAGGCAGTCTGTGTCATTGATCTTGATACTGTCATGCCGGGATGTGCGCTGTATGATTATGGCGATGCAATCCGTTCCGGCGCATCTGTACAGCGTGAAGATGGCACTGCAGGACTGGATCTTTCCATGTTTGAAGCATATACGAGAGGATATCTTTCTGAAATGAAAGACAGTCTGACTGTTCGCGAAAAAGAACTGATGGCATATTCCGCATGGGTAATGACTATGGAATGCGGTATCCGTTATCTGACAGATTATCTCAGCGGTGATGTGCATTTTACCCATGGAGAGACAGAAGATGCCAATCTGAAAAAAGCAATCCGCCAGTTTCAGGTAGTGCTTGATATGGAGCATAAAAAAGAAAAGATGGAAGAGATCATCCGCAGATATTTCTAGGAAGACGCGATGATCGATAAAAACGGACCAGTGGGGACGGGAAAATGATTTTTTCTGTCCTTGCCGGTCTTTTTTATGAGATTTGATGGATCCTGATATTTCTGAAAAGATATTTTTTAATAAACAGAGACAGAAATAGGATGTGATCTTCATTGACCACGGCGGTATGAACGATGGCGAAACAGTAGAACAGCTGAAACAGAACATCACTAACAACAATGCATATGCTGCCATTACAGCTGTAAAAAATGGCGAGATTTATCTGAGTCCGTCAGGTGTCTTCTACTGGGATATGGGCATCCAGAAGATTTTGCTTGCTATGAATATGGCAAAAACCCTTCATCCGGATATTTTCGCAAGTCTGGATATGGAAGCAGAATTGATGAATTTCTATCAGACATTCTATGGATATGATCTGACAAGGGATGAGGCAAGGCGGATTCTGAACAGGCTGTCTCTGGAATAAACAGAAAGCAGAAGCAGGAAAATGTTGAGATTACAGGATGCGGTACTGGGATTTCTGCCAATCCTCGGCGGGAGCATCCAGATCGATGGACGGGACATCCAGAGTTTTTCACGCAGTGAGCTGGCAAAAAAAATCGCGTATGTTCCACAGTATCATACGCCGCCGTTTCCATACAGCGTATTCGATGTGGTGCTCATGGGACGCAGCGCACACCTGCAGCAGTTTTCCACACCGGAAAAAGAAGATGAAAAGATTGCCTTTGAAATGCTGAAACGCATGTATGGTCTGGACGCAGAGATCCGGCGGGTCAAAGACTCCAGGGAAAAGATACAGAAATCCATTCTGGTGCATATGTAGATGGAAAAAGATATTTGTTTAGAAAGAATAGGTTGAAAAGAATATATCGAAACGACCGTCTATATGTAGTAATAGTTTTTTATAAACTGCTGGCATTATTTCAATAAGGCAGAAGTAAAAAATAAAAGTTATAAAAAACTGATTTATAAAAATCAGGGACAGATATAAACAGAACATAATAATAAGCAAGAGCGCACAGAGCGATGCGCTACAGGAGGTATGGGTATGACAAAAGAAGAGTTATTTGGGACTTTAAGAGACAAATTATACGAGATTGCAAAAGAGCACGATCTCTTTAACAGCAATATTACCGTAAACTGCCGCGCACTGACAGCAGAGGAAGCCATCGGCATTACCGAGCGGAGAGATTATCCGATCATTGATGGCCATGACGTTATGATGCAGGCAGAATTTGACGGCGGCATCGGACAGACATTTACTAATAAACCGTCTATATTTGCGGGAAAAGTAGCAGATGTATTTGAATTTGATCTTGTAAACAATGACTACGACAGAGCAATTTTTGTGGCAATTTTAAATGCTATTACCAGACGATATGGTATCTGTGACCGATCCATTCACTGCAAAAATGAAGGACCGGAAGAATGTTCTAAGAAAGCAATGGTATATCTGAAAGAAACCTACGGTGATGTAAAGATTGCACTAATCGGATATCAGCCGGCATTGCTGGAAGGATTGTCAAATAACTTCAGTGAGGTCAGAATCCTGGATCTGAATCCGGAACTGATCGGAAAGACCAGATATGGCGTGACCATTCTGGATGGAGACAAAGATTATAAAGACACTGTTCTTGACTGGGCAGATCTGGTGCTGTGCACCGGAAGCACCGTAGGAAACGGTTCTGTTGTAAACTTCCTTGATATCGGAAAGGAAGTACTGTTCTATGGTACCACAGGCGCCGGAGCAGCAGCTCTTATGGGCTGGAAGAGACTCTGCTATGCAGATTAATACATCGGTATAAGCGGCAGCAGGCGAAAGCCGGAACTTCTGGCCGGGGTAAAATGTCTCTGCGGATGTTCTTTAGGGAACGCTCAGGGATGAAAAAAGGATAAGGGAGAACAGGTCTGGCATGTGTGCTGTTTATATAAATTGTGCGAAAGCACGGTAAACATTTAACTTGTCTCTCAGTGGAAGGATAACAATAAGTTCTGGAGGCTGAGAGACGTAAAATCTTAAGGAGGGAGGAACTTATGAAGAAAAAAGTTTCCAAACGATTACTCGCCTGGACGCTGAGTATTTTGACCATGTTTTCTACGATGGGAATGACTGCGTTTGCAGATACTGTTCAGAAAACTGATCCGAAGTATAATCATGGCACCATTGCGGTTTCCGCATCGGTAAATGATACAGCTGTTACAGACGAGTCAAATGTAACTATGCAGGTGGGAGATACGATGAACATTACAGTATCTCCATATGTACATGTACAGTATCAGGAATGTGGAATGCCTTAATGCCCGGCTAGCTGTGAAGCCATGGCTGGCGAAGGCAGATGCTAAAGCAGCATTAAAAGCAGAAACTGCAAAATTATATGATGCAAAAGTTCCTTCCCTGAAACCGGGAAAAGATGGAAGCATTTCCGCTATCAAGACTGGTGTAGGAACCGTTTCCTTCGGATTTAATGATTACAGTGAACTTTGGAAAGGCGCGATTTCATCCGTAACAGTAGATGGAACAGCCCTTACTTCCAAACAGTATAAAGTAGATGAAAATGGCATCTCTATCGACAGTACTGTATTTGCAAAAGCAAAACGTGCTTCTTACAAACTTGTAATCTCTGCAAAACATTATGCAGATGTTACTGCAGACGTTACCGTAAATGATTACGGCGCAGAAAACTTCTATGTTCGTATGGTAGACGAAGATGGAAATGTATTACAGAGCAAAGCTTATACCAAAGAAGAAATGATCAAAATGTCTGATCAGAAGAACAAATACTATCAGACTGTATGCGGCATGAGAGGAATCACTTCCTTCAAAGCTGACGGTATTTACGTAGAAGATCTTCTAAAAAACGCAGGTATCACATTCGGACCTGGTATGACATTCAAACTTCGTACAAACGACAATGCATCAACAGGTAATGATCCGGTAGACGAGAACGCATACTACAGCAGAGCAGAGTTCTCTTATGAGTCTCTTATGGGCGAAAGATATGCATTCCCGGAGATCTATACCAATGCAGATCTGAAAGACAAACTGCTTGCAGCAGGCAAATTCGATGAGAATATGAGTACTCTGCTTGGAACAAGCAACAAAGAGTCCGTAAGACCGATGATCGCTTACCAGTATGTAGAAAATATCTACAGAAATGACCAGAGCGATCTCAAAGATGCTCAGTACAGCGATCTGATTGCAAATGAGCGTGGATTCCGTTTCCTCCTCGGTGTGGCAATGGATAAAGACAACGCAGACATGATCGCAGGCGATGTTACTACATGGGCAGCATCTTACTGCGCATTCGGTTTTGACGTTGTAGTTGGAACTGGACTCTATCAGGATGCTGAAGGCAACTGGAACTACTATGTAGATGGCCATAAATCTGCAGATACTTCTGTTGTATACGGAACCGTAAACGGCAAAGATGGCTGGTACTACATTGCAAACGGAACTGTTGATACAAAATATAATGGTTTTGCTTCCAATGAAAATGGTACATGGTATGTACAGAATGGCGTTGTGGACTTCTCTGTAAACAGCGTAATCCAGGGTACAGCATTCGGCGAGAATGCATGGTGGCATGTAGTAAACAGCAAAGTTGTAAAAGATACTACAGTAGCGAACAATCAGAACGGCTGGTGGAGAATCGTAGACGGAAAAGTAGACTTTGACTGCAACAGCGTAGAAGCAAATGCAAATGGCTGGTGGTACATCCGCGGCGGAAAAGTAGACTTCTCTTACACAGGCGTAGCAAACAATGCAAACGGTTGGTGGCGGATTGAAAACGGAAAAGTCAACTTCGGATTTACCGGTCTGGCAAATAATACCAATGGCTGGTGGTATCTCCAGGGAGGAAAAGTGAATTTCTCCTATAACGGAAATGTAAGATGGAATGGAAGAACTTACAGAGTACGCGGTGGAAAAGTGATGTTTTAGAATTTTTGTGAAAGGTGCAGCGTCAGAGATGGCGCTGTGCCTTTTTGCTATAACGAGAAATGTGGTTGTAAAAAAAAACGGAATATGATATGATACATGAAAGTAAATTTTCTATCCATCATGTCTATAAGAAAATATAAAAGATTTTTATCTTAGGCACTTCATACGCGGGCTGAAAATGCCGTTATCTGTCTATTCAGGAAAATTTATGCTTTCCATTAACTGATTCAAAAATTTATAAAGTAATATTAAAAACATAAAAATTCTATTGTTTCAGTTTGAAATATATTATTTAAGGAGAATATTTATGGGAGATACCAAAATATCAGCAGATGTTGCGATGAAGGAGTTTTGGCGGAATGAAGAAAGATTTGCTGATCTTTTTAACGGAACAGTATTTGCTGGAAATAAGGTTTTGCAACCGGAACAATTGCAGGAGATGGATACGGACGTTTCTGAAAATATAGAAGGAAGTCAGTATTTTGAAAGTATGAAACGCAATCGAGATGTAGTTAAGAAAATGGCATTTGGAATAGAATTTGCGATTCTTGCAGTGGAAAATCAACAGAAAATCAATTATACAATGCCGCTTCGCATAATGGGATACGATGAACTTGGATATCAAAAAGAATTATCTGTTCTCAGAAATAATAATCAGAAAAAACATATACTCCATACAGGAGAAGAATTGCTGTCCGGAATAAAAAAGTCGGATAGGTTGCATCTGATTATCACGATTGTACTAAGCTACGCCGAAGACTTTTGGGATGGTCCATTGTGTTTAAAAGATATGATGGTAGAGATGCCGGAACAGATTGAAAAGGTATTTTCGGATTATAAAATGAATCTTGTGGAAATTAGAAAAAGTGGCGATTATATATTTCACAATGAAGATGTAAGAATGTTATTCGATATTTCCAAACATATTTACGAAAGAGAATATGATCAGATGAATAAGGAATATAAAGATAAAACAATAAATCCAGAAATGCTTCGTGTAATAGGAGCTGTTACCGGGTCTAGGAAGCTGGAAAAGTTAGGAGAGACGCAGAATAATGTGGAGGGTAGAAAAATGTGTAGAGCATTAGAAGAATTAAGAGAAGATGGCATTCGAGAGGGACGAGAATCAGGATTGCGCGAAGGACGAGAGGAATATTTAAAAGAACTGGTTTGTTTGAAGATAAAAAAAGGTAAAACACCTGAACAGATTGCAGAGGAACTGGAGACAGAAGTAGGCCTTATTAAAGACGTGATCTGCAGGAACAACGAAATAGAGGAATAAGATCATTTATTATATATAGGTTAACAAGTTTCAGAAGGTTTTCACAATATCCTTTACAAATCCCCAAAATCCGATAAAATATAGGAAGATTCCGTAACAGGAAGAAAGCACAGGAAAAAGAACAGGAAAGATGATGAAAAAAGTGGGAAAAGTGATAGGCAGAATCCTATTGTGTGTTATAATTATAATAATTGCGGTTCTGATCTTTTATACAGTGAGAGAATATAGACCGGCTGCTGTAGAAAAAGTAGAGACTTCATCGGGAAGTAAGACATTGCAGCAGGGAAGCACCTTTACCATTGCGAGTTTGAACACCGGATATGCAGGTCTTGGTAAAGAGGAAGATTTTTTCATGGACGGAGGCACGAAAGTGCAGCCGGACAGTAAAGAAGAAGTGGAGAAAAATCTGACAGGCATCGCAGAACAGCTGAAAGATCTTCAGGCAGATTTTTATTTTTTGCAGGAAGTAGATCGGGATTCCAAACGTTCCTATCGTACAGACGAGCTTGCCTTTTATGAGCAGGCGCTGGAAATGCCCGGGATGTATGCCTGCAATTTCCGCTGTGATTTTGTCCCATATCCGATGCCGCCAATCGGCAAGGTGGAAGCCGGACTGGTAACAATGACGGATTATCAGGTCAGTGATGCTTCCCGGATCGCATTGCCGGAATCTTTTAAATGGCCCATTAAAACATGCAATCTGAAACGGTGTATGCTGGAGACCCGGATACCTGTTGAAGGTTCCGATAAAGAACTGGTGCTAATCAATTTCCATCTGGAAGCTTACGATTCCGGAGAAGGAAAAGTGGCGCAGATGAAACAGCTGTCAGAAAAGCTGCAGGAAGAATATGCAAAAGGCAATTATGTCATTGCAGGCGGAGACTTTAACCAGACATTTGAGGGGATGGACACCTATCCGATCAAAGATCAGGAGAACTGGACACCGGGAATCGTAGGAGCAGATGATATTCCGGAAGGATTCAGCCTGTTTGCCACAGACGATGTGCCGACATGCAGACTTCTGAATGCGCCGTACAGCGGTAATTATGAGGATTCCCAGGTGTATGTGATCGATGGATTTATCGTATCCGATAATCTTCAGGTCACGATGCTTCAGAATGTGGATACCGGATTTGTGTATTCCGATCATCAGCCGGTACAGATGCAGGTAACGATGAACTGATAAATAAAACGGTCGCCAGGCCGGAAATATATAGATAGGAGATAAACACATGAAACTTTACAATACGCTGACCAAGCAGAAAGAAGAGTTCGTGCCTCTTGAGGAAGGAAAAGTAAAAATGTATGTATGCGGACCGACCGTATACAATTTTATCCATATTGGAAATGCCCGTCCGATGATCGTATTCGATACGGTGCGCAGATATCTGGAATACAAAGGATACGAAGTCAATTATGTATCCAATTTTACAGATGTAGATGACAAAATCATAAAAAAAGCCATTGAAGAGGGCACTACCGCAGAAGAAGTGGCAAAACGCTACATCGCTGAGTGCAAAAAAGATATGGCAGATATGAATGTAAAACCGGCAACTACTCATCCGCTGGCTACGCAGGAGATTCCGGGCATGCTGGCAATGATCCAGACGCTGATCGATAAAGGTTATGCTTATAAGGCAGCAGATGGTACCGTATATTACAGAACGAGAAAATTTGCTGAGTACGGCAAGCTTTCCCATAAAAACATCGATGATCTGGAAGCCGGACACAGAGATATCAAAGTAACCGGCGATCTGAAAGAGGATGCGCTGGATTTCGTACTCTGGAAACCGAAAAAAGATGGCGAGCCATATTGGGATTCTGACTGGTGCAAAGGCCGTCCGGGCTGGCATATCGAGTGTTCTGTTATGTCCAAAAAATACCTTGGAGACGAGATTGACATTCATGCCGGCGGAGAGGATCTGATCTTTCCGCATCATGAAAATGAGATCGCCCAGAGTGAGGCAGCCAATGGCGTACCATTTGCAAAATACTGGATGCACAATGCATTCCTGAACATTGACAATAAGAAGATGTCCAAATCCCTGGGCAACTTCTTTACTGTTCGTGAGATCGGGGAAAAATATGACTTACAGGTACTGCGTTTCTTCATGCTTTCCGCACATTACAGAAGCCCGCTGAACTTCAGTGCAGACCTGATGGAAGCTGCAAAGAGCGGTCTGGAGCGTATCTGCACTGCAGCAGAGAATCTGAAACGTCTCTCTGCAGCTGCATCCGGTGAGATGAACGAAGAAGAAAAGACACTGTTTGCACAGACCGATGCATTCGTAGAAAAATACGAAGCTGCAATGGAAGATGATTTCAATACCGCAGATGCGATTTCCGCAGTGTTTGAATATGTCAAATTTGCAAACACCAATGCTTCCGCACAGAACAGCAGTGCATATCTGACCGCCTTATACGAGAGACTGTGCAAACTTTGCGATGTATTAGGCATCATTGTGGAAAAAGAGGAAGAAGTGCTGGATGAGGATATCGAAAAACTCATCGAAGAGCGTCAGGCTGCAAGAAAAGCAAAAGATTTTAAACGTGCAGATGAGATCCGCGATCAGCTGCAGGAAATGGGAATCATTCTGAAAGATACAAGAGAAGGAGTTACATGGAAAAGAGCATAGAAGGGCAGAATTTTAATCTGAAATTAGATAAATACATCCGGGAACAGTTCCAGATTCCGGATGTGGATGTCCGCACCTATTCGCCGCTGACCCTCGCATTTATCGGAGATGGAATCTATGATCTGATTATCCGTTCCAAAATCGTGGGCGAGGGAAATACGAGAGCGAGCCAGCTGCATCAGCACACCAGCCATCTGGTAAAGGCAGCTTCACAGTCAGCCATGCTGGAATATATGATCCCTCTGATGACTGAAGAAGAGGAGGGCGTCTATCGCCGGGGAAGAAATGCGAAATCTCCTACGATGGCGAAAAATGCAACGATGAAAGATTACCGCCGTGCCACAGGCTTTGAAGCGCTGATGGGGTATCTCTATCTGACGGATCAGATGGAGCGTCTCGTGGAGCTGGTAAAAGCAGGACTGGCAGGATTGAAAGAGGAAGAGTTATGCGTTACGAAGAAATGATGATCGAAGGAAGAAATGCCGTACTGGAAGCATTTCGTTCCGGAAAGACCATAGATAAACTGTTTCTTCTGGAAGGATGTCAGGACGGACCGATCCGTACCATCGCCAGAGAAGCGAGAAAACACAGCACTATTGTAAAATATGTGACGAAAGAACGTCTGGATCAGCTTTCCGAGACCGGAAAACATCAGGGCGTTATCGCGCAGGCGGCAGCGTATTCTTATGCGTCTGTAGACGATATCCTGCAGAATGCAAAGGATAAAGGAGAAGATCCGTTTATCATTTTGTTAGACGGCATCGAAGATCCACACAATTTGGGAGCTATTATCCGTACTGCCAATCTGGCAGGTGCACACGGCGTGATTATTCCGAAGCACCGTGCATCCGGTCTGACTGCTACCGTTGCAAAGACATCCGCAGGCGCACTGAATTATACGCCGGTGGCAAAGGTTACCAATCTTTCTGCGACCATGAAAGAGCTGAAAGAAAAAGGCCTCTGGTTTGTCTGCGCTGATATGGGTGGCGAAGTCATGTACCGTCAGAACCTGACAGGCCCCATCGGACTGGTCATTGGAAATGAGGGCGACGGCGTCAGCAAACTGGTAAAAGAAAACTGTGATTTTATCACATCCATTCCGATGAAAGGGGATATAGATTCCCTGAATGCATCCGTGGCAGCAGGAGTACTGGCATATGAGATCGTCCGTCAGAGACTGGCAAAATAAATCCGACGAAGAGCTGATCGCTCTTCTGAGAAAAGCGGAATCCGGAAAAGATACTTTTGACCAATCGATGATTATGGATTATCTTCTGGAAAAATACAAAAATCTGGTAAGAAAAAAGGCCAATGCATTGTTCCTTCTGGGGGGAGATACTGATGATCTTATCCAGGAGGGCATGATCGGTCTTTTTAAATCAGTCCGCGATTATGATCCGGCAGGAGGGAGCAGTTTCTATTCCTTTGCCGGACTTTGTATTACCCGACAGATGTATAAGGCAGTAGAGGCAGCGGCGAGGAAAAAGCACAGTCCACTAAATTCCTACGTCTCCCTGTCAGACAGTGGAGATATGGAAGTAGATGCTATGCTGTTTCAGGAACCGGCACAGAGCGAGGGAAATCCAGAGCGTATCCTGTTGCAGCAGGAGCAGATGGAGCAGCTGCTGGAACAGATGCAGGATGCCCTGAGTCACATGGAGCGTCGGGTGCTGAATCTGTATCTGTCTGGCAATAACTATCATCAGATCGCAAAGATACTGGACAAGCCGGAAAAATCCATTGACAATGCATTGCAGAGGATTCGGCAGAAATTACGTCAATAGGGACTTTTTTAGACTTATACTGTTTGCCCATTATATTTTTATATGGTGCATAAAACGTTGCATATGTTTTATATGGAAAATATACGAACGGGCATCTGATGGGTTAGTCGAAGTTGCAAAAAAGTTACTTAGATGCCAAAATGGCAGTCTGTCGGATCCATAAATAATCCGATATGCGGTGTACAGTAGGTAAAAAGGATAAACAATCCCAGCATCACAAAGAGCGCAATGGTCCAGAAGGTGGAAGCAGCGCTTCGTACTTCACTGTATTTCTGATAACGTCGGCTGCTGACGATCCATGTGATCAGAACTCCGATAAAAAACAGGCTGATATCGATTGCCATATAGCTGCGTCCGATGATTCCCACATAAGTATAGAAAGCAACGGGGATAAAGGCAAGTCCGAGAAAAAGCCCCTGTATCCTGTGGACGAGCAATCCGGGGAAATCCTGATGGTTTAGCCGGTATTCGATCCAGAACAGGACAAAGCAGGGAAAGAACAGCAACTTCAAATGTTCCCAAGTGGACTCGTTCACAGCGCTGAAAGCTCCCACAATAGGAGCTTCGCTGCTCCATGCAAAGACAAAATGAAGCAGGGTTCCAACAACGGCACTGATGATGATTCCGGTCAGCGTATATTTATTTAGCGTTTTTTGCATAACAGATCACTCACTTTCTGAAATATCTTTTTTGCTGTTTCTGTTTTAAGTGGTTGTATGAGCGGCAGATAATTGATAACTGAGATAACAGATGTATTGCACAGTCAGATCCGACAGAGCATGCATCTGTTATTTTTTTCCATTGGTATATTATATGAGGGAGGCGTGTATTTTATTCTGGAAAAATATAATTTTCCTATGTGTTCATTTTCTATGAGGTATTCTATTCTTCAAAATTTTCCGTTAGAAAATTTCGGGAGCAACGTAGGCTCTGTTTTTTATATCGAACAGGTGTTATGGGAAATAAATGTTTTATCTCATGGTTCTTGTATGTTATGATAAGAAAAGCTGGAAATTATATTTTCATGGTTCTTGTATGCTGTGACAGGAGAAAATGTATTTTTGCAACTCTTTCTGCCACTGATAAAGTATGGTGGAAGGTAGAACCGCATGAAACTCATATTTGTATGAATCACTGTGCCATTTGGTAAAAGGCGATGGCATGGATGGGAACATAACGAGAGATTTTGATAAATAACAGGAGGAATGACGGATGGAAAAGAAAGAATACCAGTGGGCGGTTGTTGGCTGTGGCGTGATTGCCAATGAATTTGCACAGGCAATGGAAAAGGAAGGCCGCAGGATCTATGCCGTGGCAAGCCGCAGAAAAGAAAAAGCGGAAGCATTTGCGGAAAAATATGGCGTACTCCATATATATGAAGATATCTATGCCATGCTGCAGGCTCCGGAGGTGGATATCGTGTATGTGGCCACACCTCATAATACCCATTTTCCGTATGTAAAGGTAGCGTTGGAAGCCGGGAAACATGTACTCTGTGAAAAAGCGATCATGCTGAACAGCGAGCAGCTTCAGGAAGTGACGAAGCTGGCAGAGGAGAATCATCTGATCCTTGCAGAAGCTATGACCATCTATCATCAGCCTCTGTATGAAAAACTGGATGAGATCATTAATGGCGGACAGCTGGGCGATGTGCGGATGATCACAACGAACTTTGGAAGCTACAAAGATTATGATATGAGCAACCGTTTCTTTAATCCGGATCTGGCTGGCGGCGCATTGCTGGATATTGGCGTATACGCACTGTCCTTTACCCGGTTTTTCCTGAAATCCGGAAAAACATCCATCTGCTCACAGGTAAAGAAAGCGCCAAGCGGTGTGGATGAGCAGGTGGGTATCCTGCTGACTAACGAGGAAGGACAGATGGCCACTGTAGCGCTGACCCTTCATTCCAAACAGCCTAAGCGTGGCATGATTTCCTGTGACAAAGGCTTTGTAGAGATCATGAACTATCCACGGGCTATGGAAGCCGTCATAACCGATACCCAGACCGGAGAACGTCAGGTCATCCGGGAAGGCGACACGGAATACGCGCTTGTATACGAGATCCGACACATGGAAGAAGCCATAGAGCAGGGAAAAGACAGCACATCCATGTATCTCCCATACAGCATGGATGTCATGGATATCATGACACAGATCCGCAGGGAGTGGGATGTGGTTTATCCGGAAGAAAAGTAGAGGATGAAATGAGGTTGTTGTCACTCCAACGATTTTAGACGATGGAGTGTCAGCCAATGGCAGTATGCGGCGATTAGCAAGAGCAAGATCCTTTAAATACTAGTCAGATCCGGGTATTTTTTCCTGAACATCATTGACAATGTAGTAAAATGTTTATATAATTACAGAAAATTCAAATATCTGGGGTGCCAGTGTACGGATGTCTGAAAAGACAATGTGTTGCGGCTGAGAGGGACAGATGTCCTAACCCATTGTACCTGATACGGATAATACTGTCGTAGGAAGATATGAATACCATTCTACAAGAGGAAAAGGATCAGAAAAAATGTCATGATACAGCTTTTCAGATATGGATCGGGCATTTGATTTAGGAAAGAGTTCTGATTGTGGATGATAAAGTCGTAAAATTGCAGGTACACAACGAGACAGCATATGTGCCGGATTGTGTAGCAGCTGCAGGAAACGAAAGAATATCATATAAGATTACAGAAGGCATATCCTTATGGGTATGCCTTTTTCAGATACAGATATTTGTTTGATACACAGGAAGCTTTTTCTGTAACAGAAAGGAGAAATGAGATGGCTTACACAACACAGATGGATGCGGCCAGACAGGGAATCATCACGAAGGAAATGGAAGCGGTGGCTGCCTATGAGCAGATGAATGTGGAGGAACTGCGAGATTATGTGGCAAAGGGACAGATCTGTATTCCGTGTAATAAGAATCACAAGAGTATTACACCATATGGAATTGGTTCCATGCTCCGCACAAAGATTAATGTAAACCTTGGCATTTCCAGAGACTGGAAAGATATGGACATGGAGATGGAGAAGGTTAAACAGGCGGTGGATATGGGAGCAGAGTCGATCATGGATCTCAGTTCTTATGGGGATACTCAGGCATTCCGCCGCAGACTGACAAGTGAGTGTCCGGCGATCATCGGAACGGTGCCGATTTATGATGCGGTCGTATATTATCACAAAGCACTGAAAGAGATTACGACGGAAGAATGGCTGGATATCGTTCGCATGCATGCTCAGGATGGCGTGGATTTTATGACCATTCATTGTGGAATCAATAAAAATACGGCGAAGCGTTTCAAAGAGAACAAGCGTCTCATGAATATTGTTTCCCGTGGCGGTTCTATTATCTTTGCATGGATGGAGATGACGGGGAAGGAAAATCCGTTTTATGAGCATTACGACGAGATTCTGGATATCTGCCGGGAATATGACGTTACTATGAGTCTCGGCGATGCGTGCAGACCGGGATGTTTAGAGGACGGAACAGATATTTCACAGATCGAAGAGCTGGTAACTCTTGGAGAACTGACTAAAAGAGCATGGGAAAAGGATGTGCAGGTTATGATTGAAGGACCGGGGCATATGCCGATGAATCAGATTGCTGCCAATATGGAGATCCAGAAGACTATCTGCAAAGGTGCGCCATTCTATGTACTGGGACCGATCGTTACAGATATCGCACCGGGTTACGATCATATCACATCTGCCATCGGTGGGGCTCTGGCAGCGGCAGCAGGTGCTTCTTTCCTGTGTTATGTGACACCAGCGGAACATCTGCGCTTACCAAATGTGGATGATGTAAAAGAAGGCATCATTGCCACCCGGATCGCAGCTCATGCGGCGGATATCGCCAAAGGTGTGAAGGGAGCCATGGACTGGGATCACAAGATGGATGTTGCCCGAAAGAAACTTGACTGGGAAGCAATGTTTGATCTTGCCATTGATCCGGAGAAAGCCCGTCGCTACCGTGCAGAGGCAAAACCGGAGAAAGAAGATACCTGTTCCATGTGTGGCAATTTCTGTGCCGTGAAAAACATGAACCGGATTCTGGACGGCGAGATCGTCAGCATTTTTGATGAATAAGTTGAAAAAATTTCAGAATGACAAATGTATGTTTTTTCGTAGTTGTTTATTGCAACGAATAAGAAAGCTGAATATTGAATATGAAGAAGATTTTAACAATCGCTGGGTCTGACAGTGGCGGTGGCGCGGGGATTCAGGCGGATCTGAAAACGATTCAGGCCCATGGCATGTATGGGATGAGCGTGATCACGGCAGTCACGGCTCAGAATACACAAAGCGTGTTTCTGGTGGATGCGATATCTCCGGAAAGCGTGGAAGCGCAGCTGGACGCGGTTTTGTCGGATCTGCTGCCGGATGCGGTAAAGATTGGAATGGTGTATGACACAGCGGTAATACATATAATCGCAGAGAAGCTAAAACAATATCAGCCGCCGCACATTGTGGTGGATACGCCGATGATCTCTTCCAGTGGGCAGGAGCTGTTACTGCCGGAAGCAAAGGATGCACTTTTAACAGAATTACTGCCACTGGCAGAGCTGATCACACCGAATCTTCCAGAGACGGAACAGATGACCGGCATGACGATCCGAACCACAGAAGATATGGAAGCATCAGCGAAGATGTTACAGCAGAAGTATCAGTGTCAGGTGCTGATAAAAGGTGGACATCTGATTTCGCAAAGTTCCAACAAAGCAGATACAGGAATTTCTAATGTTGAAAATCTGGAAGAGAGGGAAATAAATCATACATACTCTCATATGTCAGGTTGGCATAACGATGAAAAAGACAGATCGGTTATTGCAAAAGAGTACAGGGCAGATAAAAATGTAGCGAAAGATTATCTTATAGATGCCGCAGGAACCGGTCACTGGTTTTACGCTTCTGTCATACATTCAAAGCATACCCATGGAACCGGCTGTACCCTATCCTCCGCCATTGCCTGCAATCTGGCAGATGGATTTTCCATGGCAAAGGCAGTGGAGTGTGCAAAGGAATATTTGCATCAGGCGATTGCCCATGCCCCGAAGCTGGGAAATGGCAGCGGTCCGGTTGCCCATGGATGGAATCTGAAACGGACAGACCGCATGGAAGCGCAGCAGCTACAGCGGTTGACGGCGGAGCTGGCAGAAAAAGAATTGCTGATCTTCGATTTTGACGGAACATTGCTGGATTCTATGGATATGTGGGATCATGTGGCCACGGATTATATCTGTACACAGGGAATGGAGCCGCCTGGCGGTATGGAAGAGAAGCTGATGTCCATGACGCTGGAAGAGAGCGGCGAGTATTTTATCCGGGAATGTGGATTGCAGAAGTCTGTAGAGGAGTATATTCAGGATATTTATGAATTCGTTTTACAGAGATACCGCAATGATCTTGTTTTAAAACCGGGTGCCGCGACATTTATCCGCCAGATGTGTGAAGCAGGCAAAAAGATGTGTATCCTGACTTCTACCGGGCGCCCCTGCGTGGAAGCGGCCTGCGTTCATTATGGACTTGAGCAGTGGATTCCTTTTTCGGAAATTGATACTTGTTCAGACCTTGGCATGAATAAACGGTCGCCGGAAATTTATTGCCATGTGGCAGAACAAATGGGAGTCGCGCCGCAGCAGACGGCAGTATTTGAAGATGCCCCTTTTGCGGTAAAAAGTGCAAAACAGGCAGGATGTCTGGTCTGTGCAGTGGATGACCCGTCGGCACAGAGTGGAAGGGCAGTTATTGAGGAATATGCGGATTATCAGATTCCCAATTTTCTTGGTCTGATAGAAAATAAATAAAAATCAGCTACGGGGAACATGGAAAAGGTCAGAAAATCAGGTTCCCTGTGGAACAGGAGAAGAACATGACGATCAATGGAGTGAGCAAAACAGGTTATGCAAATGCAACTGTAGCAGAGATGCTGCAAAGGGAAGGCTATAAAATTTCTCAGGTTGCGATTGAATTAAATGAACAGATCTTACCAAAAGGGCAGTATGAAGATACGGTACTTAAGGAAGATGATGTGATAGAAGTCGTCAGCTTTATGGGCGGCGGCTGTTAGGAAAGGAAGCGTATTACAATGAAAGAAGACAAACTGATCCTTGGAGGACATGAATTTACATCCAGATTTATTCTTGGTTCCGGAAAATATTCATTGGATCTGATCAAAGCGTCCGTAGAAAATGCAGGGGCGCAGATTATTACATTAGCACTTCGCCGGGCAAATACCGGCGGCGTGGCAAATATCTTGGATTATATCCCGGAAGGGGTTACACTGCTCCCAAATACGTCCGGTGCCAGAAATGCTGAAGAGGCTGTGCGTATCGCAAGACTTTCCAGAGAGCTTGGATGCGGAGATTTTGTAAAGATCGAGATTATGCGGGATTCCAAATATCTCCTTCCGGACAATCAGGAGACGGTCAAAGCGACAGAAATCCTTGCAAAAGAGGGCTTTGTCGTTCTGCCATACATGTATCCGGATCTGAATGTTGCCAGAGATCTGGTAAATGCCGGTGCGGCAAGTATTATGCCGCTGGCAGCGCCCATCGGTTCCAACAAGGGGCTTTGTACAAAAGAGTTTATCCAGATCCTGATCGATGAGATCGACCTTCCGATCATCGTAGATGCCGGAATCGGCAGACCATCCCAGGCATGTGAAGCGATGGAGATGGGCGCAGCGGCGATCATGGCGAATACCGCGCTGGCTACGGCAGCAGATGTACCGGCGATGGCAGCAGCTTTCAAACTTGCCATTGAAGCCGGTCGTCAGGCATATCTTGCCGGACCGGGTCGTGTGCTGGAGAAAGGCGCAGCTGCATCTTCTCCGTTGACCGGATATCTGAGAAGCTGACAGATCTTATTTTGAATATCATTCATCTAACAGATATTTACATCAATCAGTGATTTGTATTCATTGATTGATGTAAATAAACGATTTTGTTTAGCTAATATATAGAATAGATGATGGATGCATTATTTTTCTAATAATAATGTATTCTCGGAACCTTCTAAATAAAGATTCTAAGAGTACGTAATATCTATTTCAGTATAAAAATAGTTTTTGTAATATATGTAGCCTGTGAGTGGTAAAAGAACAATTTGTGTAAAAAATTTTCCGCGACATTTATTCAATTTAAGATGATGGAATGAAGATTTTTATAAAAGTTGTTCCATGGCAACAAGATTTTATCAGACACAGGCAATAGAGTGGAGCGTAACATGTCAGAGAAAATAAATGAAAGTATTGTAACGGATGAGATCCGGGAGGATATGAAAAAGAACCGGATCGACCATATGAAATATCTGCCGGATATGCAGGTCATTGATTCACAGATTCCGGAGCATGTCATAGAAGCGATGAATGCTTATGATTATGAGAAGTATACGGCAGTAGATGTGAGGAGGGCGCTGAGTCATTCAAATATCAGCATTGATGATTTTGCAGCATTGCTTTCTCCGGCTGCCATTCCTTTTATGGAAGAGATCGCGCAGAGGGCTCAGCAGGAGACACGGAAGCATTTCGGAAATACGGTGTATATGTTTACACCATTGTATATTTCCAATTACTGTGAAAATTACTGTATTTATTGTGGATTTAACTGCCATAATAAGATTGACCGTGCAAAACTGGACAAAGATGGCATTGAGGCGGAGCTGAAAGCTATTGCCGCTACCGGTCTGGAAGAAATCCTGATTTTAGTTGGGGAGAGCCGCAGCATGTCGGATGTGGAATATCTCGGCATGGCAGTGGAGTTGGCACGGAAATATTTCAAAGTGATCGGTCTGGAAGTCTATCCTATGAACGTAGATGAATATGCATACCTGCACAAATGCGGCGCAGATTATATCACAGTCTTTCAGGAGACGTACAATTCGGATAAATACGAGACGCTGCATCTTGCAGGACATAAACGGATCTTTCCATATCGGATCAATGCACAGGAGCGTGCCCTGATGGGCGGTATGCGAGGCGTGACCTTTGCCGCTTTGCTGGGACTGGATGATTTCCGTAAGGATGCATTTGCAACAGGTATGCATGCATATGAGATGCAGAAAAAATATCCGCATGCAGAGATCGGTTTTTCCTGTCCACGGCTGCGTCCGATCATTAACAATGACCGTATCAATCCGATGGATGTCCATGAGACACAGTTGCTGCAGGTTGTCTGCGCCTACCGTCTGCTGCTGCCTTTTGCGCAGATCGTGGTTTCTTCTCGGGAATGTGCGAGAGTCCGGGATAATCTCATGAAGATCTGTGCAACAAAAGTATCTGCAGGTGTAGATACTGGAATCGGCGGACATACTGCAGAAGACAAGCAGGGAGATGACCAGTTTGAGATCGCAGATGGCAGAAACTGTCAGGAAATGTATCAGGCGATCCTGAACAATGGCATGCAGCCGGTTATGAGTGATTATATTTATGTATAGCAGAGAAAATAGAAAGAAAATTTCCTGTCCGGAAAAAGTCATCGCCGTTACCAACCGAAAATTGTGTGACGGCGATTTTCTAGATCAGATCAAAAAGATTACAGAACTTGGTGTCCGGGCAGTCATTCTCCGGGAAAAAGATTTGTCAGAATCAGAGTATGAAGTGCTAGCGGCGCAGGTAATGGAAATCTGTCATGGTACAGATACCATCTGCATTCTCCATAATTTCCCTCTGGTAGCAGAACGGCTTGGATGTGACTGTATGCATCTGCCGTTGCCGGTATTTCATAATTATATAGAAGGAATTCGGAAAAATGATAAGATAAATATATTTTCGTGTTCATGTTTTGACGATTCTTCTATGACAGAAATAGAGTGTAAGGAGCCAGTAGCATTAGAAATAGAACAGAGCAATTTGGATAAAATTAATGTAGAAAAGAACAACGCTTTTATTGAATGCGAAAAAAGAGAGAACCTATATATCGGAACCTCAGTCCATTCTATTGAACAGGCGAAAGATGCCATGACTCTCGGCGCATCCTATATGACTGCCGGACACATTTTTTCTACCCAGTGCAAACCGGGGCTTACACCAAGAGGGATTGATTTTTTGAAAAATATATGTCAAACTGTACAGGTGCCTGTTTTCGGCATAGGAGGAATACATCCGGACAACATGCAGCAGGTTCTGGACGCAGGAGCGGCAGGTGTATGCATGATGTCAGAGATGATGAGGTTATAAGACATATGATAGGAACAATCGCAAATACCTGTACGATTCTGATTGGGAGTATTATTGGCAGTATATTAAAAAAAGGATTAAAAGAAAAATATCAGAATGCCCTGTTTGGCGCCTGTGGGCTGGCAGCCTGCGGCATTGGCATCAATGCTGTAGTCAGCCATATGGGAGACAGCAAAGTACCGGTTCTGTTTATTGTCAGTCTGGCTGTGGGAACGCTGATCGGAACAGCATTGGATATCAATGGAAAGTTTGAATCTCTGATCAGCCGTCATTCCAAATCAAATCTTGCCCAGGGACTTTCTACGGGAATTCTTTTATATTGTATCGGAACGTTATCCATTATGGGACCGGTCATGTCGGCATTGTACGGAGATCATACGTTTCTGTTTACTAATGCGACGCTGGATCTGATCACATCCATGGTGCTGGCATCTACTTACGGCATTGGAATGGCATTTGCCGCGCCTGTATTATTCTGCTGGCAGGGAGCCATCTATATGATCGCAAAATTCGCATCCGCTGCATTGTTTTCAGATGATCTGGTCTGTGAGCTTTGTATCGTTGGAGGTTTTCTCATCGCAAGTTCAGGATTGAGCATTTTAAAAATCAAGGATCTGAAAACGCTGAACATGCTGCCGTCGCTGGCGGTGCCGATTATCTTTTATGTGATCAAGGGATTTATCATGTAGTAATATGAAAGACAGGAGTATTCATGACAGAAAAAACATTGTTTAACCGGGTGGGCATCAGTATAGCCCTTTATATCGCAATCGCTATTGGCGTACAATATCTTTTATCGTGGATCATCGGAGCATTTTTTCCGATTCTGTATTATAAAGAACTGACACAGTGGCTGCTGTCTTTGATCCCCATGTATGTGGTGGCACTGCCGGTCAGCCGTGCTGTATTAAAGACCTTGCCGGAGCGGAAACTGTATCAGAATGAGATGCGACCGGGAAAATGGATACAGATGTTTCTTATATTAATGGCACTCATGTATATCGGAAATATCATCGGAACGATCATCACATCTGTGCTTGGAAGCGGCACCGGACTTGATTTTACCGCACCGGTGGAAGAGATGATCTCCGGCAGCAATTTGCTCAGTGTGTTTGTATTTTCTGTTCTGCTTGCACCGCTGGTAGAAGAATATCTGTTCCGGAAGCTGCTCATTGACCGTCTGATCGTGACCGGAGATAAGACAGCGATCATCGTGACCAGCCTGATCTTTGCCGTGATGCATGGAAATATTTCACAGTTCTGCTATACATTTGCAGTTGGTCTGGCGCTGGCATATGTATATATCCGTACCGGAAAGATGCGCTACAATGTAGGACTGCACATGCTGTTTAATTTCTGCGGTGGATTTATCCCGGCGGTATTTATGAAATATGTGGATATCGACAATCTTTTGAACTATGCTCTGCAGGGAAATCTCAGTGGTCTTTTATACTATGCCGGTCCGCTGCTTGGATTTATGGTATACGAACTGTGCATGATTGCCATGGGCATCGCCGGACTGGTGCTGCTGGTCAGCAAACGCAGACAGATCGTGCTCCGACAGGGTGAACTTCCATTGCGTGCAAAGGAAGTGGCAAAACAGTTTTTTACCACACCGGGGATGCTGCTGTGGATCGTCGGGGGAGTGGTGCTGTTTGCACTGAATATTGGGTAAGGAGTGTGCAAGTGAAAAAAGCAAAAAGAATGGAGAATGATATGAAAAACTATGATGTAAGCATTATCGGCGCCGGTCCGGGCGGTATTTTTGCAGCATATGAGCTGGCAGAGAAAGCGCCGGATCTTAAGATTGCTGTATTTGAAGCCGGCAATCCGCTGGAGAAACGAAAATGTCCCATTGACGGGAAGAAGATAAAGAGTTGTGTAAATTGCAAGACATGTGCCATTATGAGCGGTTTTGGAGGCGCAGGGGCGTTTTCCGATGGTAAATATAATATTACCAACAATTTCGGCGGCACGCTTTACGAATATATTGGAAAAGAAACCGCTATTGATCTTATGAAATATGTGGATGAGATCAATGTGGCATACGGCGGCGCCGGAACGAAGATGTATTCCACGTCCGGTACGAAATTCCGCAAGCTCTGCATGCAGAACAAGCTGAACCTGCTGGATGCATCCGTCCGTCATCTGGGTACGGATAAAAACTATGTGGTTCTGGAAAATCTGTATGCGAAATTAAAAGATAAAGTAGAATTTTATTTTAACTGTCAGGTTCAGAACCTGGAGAAGCTGGAAGAGGGCTATCAGATCGATACCGCAGAGGAAAGTTATACCTGTAAAGAATGTATTGTGTCTGTAGGAAGAAGCGGCAGCAAATGGATGCAGTCCGTCTGTGAAAAGCTGGACATCCCAACTAAGTCCAATCGTGTAGACCTGGGTGTGCGCGTGGAGCTTCCGGCGGTTATTTTCTCCCATCTGACGGATGAGCTGTATGAGAGCAAGATTGTCTACCGCACGGAGAAATTTGAGGATAAAGTCAGAACGTTCTGTATGAATCCAAATGGCATCGTTGTAAATGAAAATACCAACGGCATCGTGACGGTAAATGGACACAGCTACGAAGATCCGGAGAAACAGACAGAGAACACCAACTTTGCCCTTCTGGTAGAAAAACATTTCTCTGAGCCTTTTAAGAACAGCAATGAATACGGCGAGAGCATCGCGCGGCTTTCCAACATGCTGGGCGGCGGTGTCTTAGTACAGCGTTTCGGAGACCTGATCCGTGGACGGAGAAGTACGCCGGAGCGTATCGCAGAGAACTTTATGACTCCGACTCTGACGGCAGAACCGGGGGATCTGAGCCTTGTGCTTCCAAAACGTATTTTGGATGGTATCATCGAGATGATCTATGCACTGGA
>ERZ773103.392-NODE-392-length-48506-cov-12.008751_pt1 | contig 48506 bp, 47 predicted proteins | sample MGYA00511118_ERZ773103 | MGnify/ENA primary metagenome ERZ773103 (study PRJEB29015, sample SAMEA2737821) | human gut metagenome | biome: human gut; feature: human-associated habitat; material: faeces | place: China | collected 2012 ... | reverse complement strand
GAGCGTCTGGCTACGGACCAGAAGGTCGTGGGTTCGAATCCTGTCACGCACACTTAAGTGTTAATGAACTGTCGCAGACTTGCGGCAGTTTTTTTATAATAAAGGTTGTTAAAAACATTATCATATGCTATATTATTTAAAATTTTTATATGCTTTGGAGGAGGGTATGAAAAGATGGATAAAGTATATATAAGAGAACAGGATTTTCATATAGCAACTAAGGACGAAGTAGCAGATATTGATTTGCATTATAAATTGAAAAATAGAAGAATTTGGATAAAACTTTTTATTGCGTCTATTTTTTTGGTTGTAATTGGAGTTATTTTTCAAATAATTGCTCATAGGATTTCTCCCTGGATACATTCTAATCCGGGATATTATATGAAAGTTTACATTGTTGCAATTATAGTTTTTGTTGGTTTTAATCTTTTATCATATGGAGCATTAAAAATAGAGCAAGGCCTTGAATATAATAGTGAAAGAACTCCTATTTTAAAATTAAAAGTTAATACTAAGCTTCATGTTGATGATTTGACAGTTATAAGACAGCAGAAGTGGTTTATTATTTGTGAAACTGATCAGGGATTAATCGATGATTATGTTATAGTAAATAATAAGAGGGATTTTAATAATATTAAAGAAGGGGATATGGTATATGTAAAAAGGTCCAGAGATGATGGACATTATTTATATTTTTATATTGCATAAACTACTTTAAATTAATTTGTATAAGCAGGCGTTTGAGATACCGATTTCAAGAAGTTAGAGTGCTAATCTAGCTTTTGAAATCGGTTTTTTTATGGCATAAGAGAACTTCCTGAAAATTCCACTAAAGAAAAAATGAAAAAGACTTTCAAATTCGTTGACTTTTTGAAACAATAAGTATAAAATGAAAAGGATTTTCAAATTGGAAAGTTATTGTCAAAGGAGGAATTACTGTGGCAGGAAAGTATAAAACAAAACAGCAGTCAGCTATTAAGGAGTGTCTCGAAATGCACAAAGATGGCTATGTTACTGTTATGGATATAGAAAATTATTTGAAAGAAAATGATTGCCAGGTAGGGCTTACTACTATTTACAGACATTTGGAGAAGATGGAAAAGGATGGCATTGTAACGAAGTTTAGCGTGGAAGGCCAGCCGGGAGCTTGCTTTCAGTACATAGAACAGGGTGAGAATCAGGATTGTTTCTATATTAAATGTGAAGAGTGCGGAGAAGTGACGAAGATGGAATGCCATCATTTGGCGGAGCTTTATAGCCATGTAAATGTAGATCACCATTTTAGTATTAATCCTAAGAAAACCATATTCTATGGAAAATGCGAGAAATGCGGAGAATTAGATAATGAAAAATAACAGATTAAAAAAAATAGGACTATTAAGAAAAACAGTTGTTTTACTATTAAGTGTTTCTATGATATTTAGCTTAGTAGGATGTAGTGGTACAAAAACTAGTGACAAAGAAAAAGAATGTAGATTGAAGATAGTTACGTCTCTGTTTCCGTATTACGATATGGCAAGAGCGGTTATAGGGGATGTTAAGGGAATTGATTTAAAGATGATTGTTACACCGGGACAGGACAGTCATTCTTTTGAACCAACACCTAGCGATGTTATTCAGATGGAAAATGCAGATGTGCTTATATACAATGGTGGGTCTCTTGAAACATGGATTGATACATTGCTTGACTCTTTGAACAATAAGAATCAGATTAAGATGAAAATGATGGATTATGTTGACGTTCTTAATGAAGAGATTGTGGAAGGAATGGATACAAGATTCGAAGAACATGACCATGAAGAGCACAGTCATAAAGAAGACAACCATAACAAGGAAAATCATAAAGAGGATAGTCATAGCGAGGAAAATCATAAGGAAGATAGTCACAGTGAAGATAGTTCAAATGATTTGGAGTTTCATAATGAAGATTCAGAAGAGGAACACGAAGAAACAGATGAACATATATGGACTTCACCTGTTAATGAAATAATTATGACAGAGAAAATCTGTGAAACATTAAGTAAGGCTTTGCCAGAAGAAAAAGAAAATTTTCATAAAAATGCTGAAAGCTATATAAGTCAGTTAAAAGAGCTGGATAATGAATTTAGAACTATTGTCGAAAATGCTAAGATTAACGAAATTATTTTTGCGGACAAGTTTCCGTTACAGTATTTTGCAAAGGAATATGGCTTAAAGTATTATGCAGCTTTTCCGGGATGTGGAAGTGATATGGAGCCTAGTGCCAAAACTATTGGGTTCCTTGTGGACAAGATTAAGGAAGACAATATTAAGGCTGTATTTTATTTGGAATTAAGCAGTCATATTGTGGCGGACGCAATTGAAACTGACACAGGAGCAAAACCACTTCAGTTTAATTCCTGTCATAATATTACGCAGAAACAGTTTGACAGCGGAGTAACTTATGTTGATTTAATGAAGGAAAATGTTAATAACTTAAAAATAGCATTAGGAGAATGATAATGATTTTTGAATGTAAAGACGTAACGTTAGGTTACGAAAATAAAGTAGTTGCAAAAAATTTGAATTTTAAAATCGACCAAGGAGATTATCTTTGTGTTGTTGGTGAAAATGGTACAGGAAAAAGTACACTTATAAAGACATTATTAGGGTTGATTAAACCTTTAAATGGCGAAGTTATTGCCAATGTGCAGGGAAAAAATCACAAAGGAGTAGGATATTTGCCACAGCAGACACAGGCACAGAAAGATTTTCCGGCAAGTGTTTGGGAAGTAGTTTTGTCAGGGGTGCTAAATAACGATCATAGATGTCCATTTTATAATAAAAAAGACAAGGCAGAGGCTGAAAAAAATATGGAGAAGCTTAATATTTTGGATTTGAAAAAGCGTTGCTATAGAGAGTTGTCAGGAGGACAGCAGCAAAGAGTTCTTCTCGCAAGGGCACTTTGTGCAACAGACAGCGTTTTGATTTTGGATGAACCTGTAACAGGGCTTGATCCGGCAGCTTCAATGGAGTTTTATGAAACTATAAAGGATTTAAATAAGAAAGAGAATGTAACAATTATTATGGTTAGCCATGATATAAAGAATGCTTTAAATTATGCAACACATATTTTGCATTTAGAACAGGAAAATGATTTCTTTGGAACAGTTGAGGAATATAAGAAATCAAATGTTTCAAATATGTTTTTGGGAGGTGTAGCAAATGATTAGTGAAATGTTTGCCCATGGATTTATACAGAGGGCTTTTATCGGAGGAGTATTGGTATCACTTTGCGCAGCTCTTTTAGGCGTCAGCCTTGTTTTAAAAAGATATTCAATGATAGGTGACGGTTTGTCACACGTTTCATTTGGAGCATTGTCCATAGCAATAGCTTTTGGATTTGCACCAATTAAGTTTTCAATACCAATTGTTATAATTGCAGCCTTTTTCTTACTTAGATTGGCAGAAAACGGTAAGATGAAAAGTGATGCGGCAATAGCTATGGTGTCAGCTTCATCATTGGCAATTGGTGTTATTGTTACATCGTTAACAACAGGACTTAGCACAGATGTGTGTAGTTATATGTTTGGTAGTATTTTGGCAATGTCTAAAGATGATGTTATTTTTAGTGTTGTACTGTCTGTTGTTGTACTTATAATGTTTGGATTTTGCTATCATAGAATTTTCGCAGTGACTTTCGATGAAAGTTTTTCGAAAGCAACAGGTGTGAAAGTTGGAATGTACAATACACTTATTTCTATTTTTACGGCGGTAACTGTTGTACTTGGAATAAAAATGATGGGAGCAATGTTGATTTCAAGTCTTATTATTTTTCCGGCGCTTACTTCAATGAGAGTTTTTAAAAGTTTTTTAAGTGTAACGATATGTTCTGCAATTCTTGCGGTAATAAATTTTACGGCAGGTTTGCTTTGTTCATACGCTTTTTCAATTCCTGCCGGAGCAAGCGTTGTTGTTGCTAATTTGTGTATGTTTATTATATTTTGTATTATTGGAAATTTGGCATTTCTAAAGAGAAAATAGTCAGGTATAATAGTGTTATGTTAAAAGATGTTGTCAAAGTGTATTAGATAATTATGCATAAAATATGTTTATTTATGGCAGTGACAGGTTAGGAGGAAAAATGGATATTAACGGTTTTATAGAAGAGTTGGATAGTTTGTATACGGAAAGAAGAATTAACGATGTTGAGCCATTTTTCAATGAAAGCATAGAACAGGCAAAAAAAGAAAATGACTTGGCAGCTCAGTTTACAATTCTTAATGAAATGATGGGATTTTTCAGGGATACAAGTCAGTTTGAAAAGTCTATTAAGGCATGTAATGATTGCATAGAATTAATGAAGAAAATGGGGATTGAAGGAACTGTGGATTATGCTACTTCTCTTCAAAATGTGGCAAACGCTTACAGAGCGGCAGGAAAACTTGCGGAATCTTTAGAAGTTTATAAAGAAGTTTTTTCTATATATAATGAGAATATTCCAAGTGATGATTATAGAATGGCAAGTCTTAACAATAACATTGCTCTTTTGTATCAGGAGATGAATGATTTTCCTATGGCAGTCCAACATCTTAAAAAGGCACTGTCCATTATAGAAAAAATAGAAGGAATGGATATTGAAGTTGCCACAAGTTATACAAATCTGGCAGCGTCATTAATTGAAATTAATCAGGTAAGTCAGGCGGAAGACTACCTTAAGAAGGCTTTGGAAATATTTGACAGAGATGAAGTGAAAAACTTTCATTACAGCGGAGCCCTTTGTGCCATGGCAAGTGTTAAGTGTAGCTTAAAACAGTATGAAGAGGCAGCTAAGTTATACAAAAAAGCGTTGCCGGAGATAGAAGCAAATATGGGACGTGGCAGTGCTTATAATATTACAAAAGAAAATCTGGCAAAGGTTTTTGACAAAATAAAAGAAGAAAAGAAAGAACTTACAGGTATAGAGCTGGCAAAAAGTTTTTATGAAGAGTACGGCAAGGATATGATTCATAATAATTTTTCTGAATATGAGGACAAAATAGCGGTGGGCTTCGTTGGGGAAGGTTCAGAACGATTTGGCTTTGATGATGTTTATTCAAGAGACCACGATTTCGGCCCGGGATTTTGTATGTGGATTACGGAAGATGTTTATGAGAAAATCGGTGAAAAACTTCAGGATAAATATAACAAACTTCCAAAAAGTTATAAGGGCATTACAAGAGTTGACACCATTATGGCTGAAGGAAGAGTGGGCGTTTGTGTAGTTGAAGATTTTTATAAAAAGTATACAGGTTCCGGAGATGGAAATCTAACATTAGAACAATGGATTAATCTTGAAGATTATAAAATTGCAACAGTTACTAACGGTGAAGTTTTTAGGGACGATTTAGGATATTTTTCTAAGATAAGAAAAAATTTTGAAAATCAGCCTTTTAAGGCAAGACTTGTTAAGCTTGCAAGACAGCTTGGGGCAATGGCGCAGACAGGTCAGAGCAATTATGAAAGAGCAATGGCAAGGAAAGATTATGTAACGGCACAGATTTGCATTTCTGATTTTATGAAAGAGACAATGAAATGTGTGTACATTTTAAATAATAAGTTTGCACCGTACTACAAATGGCTTTTTAAGGGAGTTAGTAGCTTGGATGGAACTGAGAAGATTGTTTCATTGCTTGAAAAATTAAGTCAGCTTACTGCTCAGAAGAATGCTTGGGATGGTTATTTGTATGACAATACTAAGTTTAATGAAAAAGATGAAAAAGCTATTATTATGGAAGAAATAGCAAAAATTATAATTGATAAATTATTGGAATTAAAACTAATAAAGAATAGAAATTCAAATTTTTTAAATGACTATGTGAGACCAATTATGGATTTGGCAGAAGGGAAAGTTGAAATGTTTGACAGAGAAAAAACAATAGATAAAATAGTAAAACTTGAATTTGAAGCTTTTGATAAAGTGCAGAATGTTGGTGGAAGAGCGTCTTGTCAGAATAATTGGCCTTTCTTCTATGTTATGAGAAAGAGTCAGTATATGACTTGGACAGATGAAATGCTAGAGTGCATTTGCAATCTTTGGGAAGAAAACAAGGCTAAGGGTTGGAATATGATAACCGAGAAATATGGAAGAATGATGGAACATACTTCACCTGAAGAATATGAGAAGATTAAAGATAATTTTCCTGAAAAATCGGAGAGAACAATAGCAATTGTAAATCAGATTGCACAGATTCAGGTAGACTGGATGAAGGATTTTGCTAAGAGTTATCCAAAGCTTGCATCTAATGCCAGGGATATAACAAGTGATGCTGATCAGATTGACAACACTTCTTATGAAACTTATTTAAAGGGAGAGTTATTAACATATTCAGAAGAATTGTTGAAACTTTATGCACAATTTATTGTAAATCTGGCAAGAGAGGGAAAAAATCTTGCATATATGACTATAGAAAATACAGCACATTTACAGGGATATGCAACATTGGAAGATGCAGAAAGCAGCATAAGATAAGTTTTGTAAATGTTAAGAGAAAGGAGCGTATGACCATATTTTCTTAATATGGCATACAAAATAAATATGGCATTTTTACCAATATCCAAAGAGGATATGAAGGAAAGAGGAATAGAGCAGTTAGATTTTGTGTTTGTAATAGGGGATGCTTATGTAGACCATCCATCTTTTGGACATGCTATTATAAGTAGAGTTTTGGAAGCTAATGGATATACAGTTGGTATTATTTCACAGCCTGATTGGAAGGACGATGAAAGCATTAATGTTTTGGGAGAACCAAGATTGGCATTTCTGGTAATGGGTGGAAATATGGATTCAATGGTTAATCATTACTATGTTTCAAAGAAAAGAAGAGATAGTGATGCCTACACTCCGGGCGGAGTAATTGGAAAAAGACCGGATCATGCAGTAGTTGCTTATTGTAATCTTATTCGCAGAACTAACAAAACAAAGCCGATTATAATAGGTGGTATTGAGGCAAGTCTTAGAAGAATGGCGCATTATGATTATTGGAGCAATAGTTTTAAACGTTCAATTCTATTGGATAGTCAGGCAAATCTTTTAACTTATGGAATGGGTGAAAAGTGTATAGTTCAGATTGCAGATGCCTTGGCAAGTGGTATGGATGTTACGGATATTACTTATATTCCGGGAACTGTTTTTAAGACTAAAAATATAGAACTTGCTTATGATCCAATAATTCTTCCGTCTTATGATGCCATGAAGGAAGACAAATTAGAGTATGCAAATAGTTTTAGGGTTCAGTCTGAAAATACTGATCCTTTTAATGGAAAAACTTTGGTGGAACCTTATCCAAACGGAGTTTATGTTGTACAGAATCCACCCCAGGAGCCCTTAACAAGACAGGAAATGGATGATATTTACGACCTTCCATATGAGAGAACTTACCATCCAAGTTACGAGGCTTTAGGTGGGATACCTGCCATTCAGGAAGTTCAGTTTTCATTGGCAAGTTGTCGTGGTTGTTTTGGGGCATGTAGTTTCTGTGCCATAACATTCCATCAGGGAAGAATTATTCAGTCAAGAAGCCACGAATCAATCATAAATGAGGCAAAGAAAATTATTGATATGCCTAATTTTAAAGGATATATTCATGATGTTGGTGGCCCTACAGCTAACTTTTATCATCCGTCATGTAAGAAGCAGTTAAAATCAGGTGTGTGTAAGCATAAACAATGTCTTTTCCCACATCCTTGTAAGAATCTGAATGTTGACCACAAGGATTATTTAAGTCTTCTTAGAAAGTTAAGAGAATTGCCTAAGGTCAAAAAAGTATTTGTCCGTTCAGGTATTAGATTTGACTATATTATGGAAGATAAAGATGATACTTTCTTTAAAGAGCTGGTTAAATATCATATTAGTGGACAGCTTAAGGTAGCTCCTGAGCATATTTCTGATAAGGTTTTGTCTTATATGGGAAAACCTCAGAATTGTGTTTATGAAAGTTTTATCACTAAATATAAGAAACTTAACGAAAAAGAAGGAAAGAACCAGTTTGTTGTGCCATATCTTATGAGTTCCCATCCGGGCTCTGATATGACAGAGGCAGTGAAGTTGGCTGAGTACCTTAGAGATATTGGCTACAATCCTCAGCAGGTTCAGGATTTTTACCCTACACCGTCAACAATGTCAACTGTAATGTACTATACGGGAGTTGATCCGCGAACAATGAAGCCGGTGTATGTTCCAAAAAATCCGCACGAAAAGGCAATGCAAAGAGCCCTTATGCAGTACAGAAATCCTGCAAACTACGATTTAGTTAAAGAAGCACTTCATATAGCAGGAAGAGAAGACCTTATAGGTTTTGGCAAGGAATGCCTTATTAAACCCAGACAGTTTAAATATGAGAAAAACTATGGTGGAAACGGCGGAAAAGGTAACGGAAAGTCTAAGGATTCACGTAAGGATGCGCCAGGTAAGAATTTTGCAGGCAAAGATAACCGTGGAGGAAAAAATTCAGTAAATAATAAAAATGCCCGCGGCGCTAAGGGACAGACAGGTAACGCACGTAATGGTAAAGTACAATCCGGTAATGTGCATAACGGAAAGTCCGGTAGGAAATCTAGCAAGAGACGTTAAAGTTTCTATTTGAATCCTAAATTTAGAGTGGTATACTATGTTAGGTAAAAGATAGTTAATTAATAATTAAAATATAGGAGGCAAACAATGGACATTAAAGTATTACAGAAAGACATGATAGCTGCAATGAAAGCTAGAGACAAAGCTAGAAAGGAATCAATTTCAGCATTGATTCAGGCAGTAAAGAAAGCAGGAATTGATGCAGGCTGCAGAGATGATATTCCTGAAGAAATGGTAAACAAAGTAATTCTTAAAGAATTAAAAACTGTAAAGGAACAGATTGATTCATGTCCTGCTGACAGAACAGACTTAATAGAAGAATACCAGGCAAGATATGATGTGTTCAACGAATATGCACCAAAGCTTATGAGTGCAGAAGAAGTTGAAGCAGAATTAAAAGAAAAATTTGCAGACGTAATTGCAACAAAGAACAAAGGTCAGATAATGAAAACAGTAATGCCTGCATTTAAAGGCAGAGCAGATGGCAAAGTAATCAACCAGATAGTTGCAAAAATGTGCCAGTAAATAATAGAAATAAATGAGAAGAAATGCAAGACATGTGTTTCTTCTTTATTTTTTTGCGTGTAGGCAAGGATATATGTTTACAAACAGATTGATTTTGTTATTTTGCTGCGTTCGTTATTGATCGTGGCCAGGGTGTTTTGCACCCGTACCCCGATATTTTAAATCATCCAAATTTCGGGGTACATTCTCCAAATTCTTCTTGATTTTATATACAGTCAGAGATGGGAATGGTCAACGTGTTTGCCATTCCCATCTCTGACTGTATACAACTTTCGACATTTTTACATTTTTCCCGAATATTTTAAATAGATTTAACAAAAATGCGCTATTGCATTTAACGAAATTTAAATAGTATATATGTGTACCCTGAAGGAAACAAAAAATAAGTTCCTTCAAAATATATTAAAAATTTACTTGAAAACGAGGAGAAAATTGAAAATGAGAAAGAAAGTTTTAGCAGTAGTATCTGCATTGGTTATTACAACATTAGCATTCACAGGATGCGGCGGCAACAAGAGTGCAAGCAGTGACAATGGTTCTGATTCAGGAGCTAAGTCACAGGCAATCACAGTAGTTTCAAGAGAAGAAGGTTCAGGAACTAGAGGAGCTTTCGTAGAACTTCTTGGAGTTGTAGATGAAAACGAAAATGACATTACAGTAAGTTCAGCACAGATTACAAACAGCACATCAGTAATGCTCCAGAAGGTAGCACAGACAAAGAGTGCAATCGGTTATGTTTCACTTGGTTCTTTATCAACAGACGTTAAGGCAGTTCAGGTTGACGGTGCTGACGCAACAGCAGAAAACGTTAAATCAGGTAATTACAAAGTATCAAGACCATTTAACATTTGTTACAAAGAAGATAAGTTATCAGACATTGACAAAGACTTCATCTCATTTATTATGAGCAAAGAAGGACAGCAGATTGTAAACGACAACGGTTACATCGGAGTTGAAGCAACAGAATCATACAAGGCAAGTGGTAAGAAAGGGAAAATCACTTTAGCAGGTTCAACATCAGTTGCGCCATTAATGGATAAGTTAAAAGATGAATATGTAAAACTAAACGCAGACGCTTCAATTGAAATTCAGGAATCAGGTTCTTCAGCAGGTATTCAGTCAGCAATCGAAGGTGCAACAGAAATCGGTATGTCATCAAGAGAATTAAAAGATGAAGAAGCAAAAGAATTACAGGTTCAGAAAATTGCATTAGATGGTATCGCAGTAATTGTTAACACAGAAAATCAGGTAACAAACCTTACATCAGATCAAATTAAGAAAATCTACACAGGTGACTTAACAGACTGGGCTGATGTTCAGTAATAAAATCTGCATATAAGGGTACAGGCAGAGGGATTAAAATTCCTCTGCTTTTAGTAAATGAAGGAGAAAATATTTTGAATAAAGTATTAGATTTTTTAATGAAAATAGTATTTCTTGTATGCGCATGTATATCTATTGCAGCAGTTATAACAATTTGTGTATTTATGTTTGCAAATGGTGTGCCGGCAATTAAAGAAATAGGAATAACAAAGTTCCTTTTTGGAACACAGTGGCGTGTGTCACAGAACCTTTTTGGTATATGGCCAATGATTGTAGGCAGTATATATGTTACTGCGGGAGCTATGATAATCGGTGTACCTATCGGAATTTTAACAGCAGTATTTCTTGCAAAATACTGTCCAAAAAAATTATATAAATTTATCAAACCAATAATTAACCTTATGGCAGGGATTCCTTCTATTATATACGGATTCTTTGGACTGGTTGTTATTATTCCAATTATTCAGGAAATGTTTGGAACAGCAGGTGACGGTATACTTGCAGCATCAATTCTTCTTGGAATGATGATACTTCCAACAATTATTAACACAGCAGAATCATCAATTGTGGCAGTACCTGAAGCATATTATGAAGGAGCGCTTGCCCTTGGTGCAACAAAGGAAAGAAGTATTTTTAAGACAGTAATACCGGCGGCAAAGTCAGGTGTTATGTCAGGAATTATTCTTGGAATGGGTAGAGCCATAGGTGAAACAATGGCAGTTGTAATGGTTGCCGGAAACCAGGCAATTATACCGGACAGCATTACAAGTGGTGTCAGAACACTTACAGCTAATATCGTACTTGAAATGGCTTATGCCACAGGATTACATAGAAGAGCATTAATTGCTACAGCAGTAGTATTGTTTGTATTTGTATTAATTATAAATGTATGTTTTTCAATAATTAATAGGAGGTCTGAATAATGGAAAAAGAAGTAAAAGCAGTAGGCATAAAAGCTCCTATAGTAAAAACAAACAGCAAGTTAAAAGAATATTTAAGAAAACCGGGCTCACTTATTATGCTGATTCTTATAATGCTTGCAGCGACAATTACAGTTGGAATAATGGTTTATCTTGTTGCTTACATAGTTATAAGAGGTGTTCCCTATATTAATGCAGACTTGTTTGCATGGAAATACAATTCAGATAATGTTTCAATGACACCGGCTATTATTAACACAATTATAATAGTTGCAATGACACTGATTATTTCAGTACCTATTGGAGTGGCAGCAGCAATTTATCTTGTTGAGTATGCAAAGAGAGGTTCAAAACTTGTAAAAATCATAAGAGTTACAACTGAAACATTGGCAGGCATACCTTCAATTGTTTTCGGTTTGTTCGGTTTCCTTGCATTTGTTCTTGCCTTACATTGGGGATATTCATTAATAGCCGGAGTTTTAACACTGGCAATAATGGTTTTGCCAACAATTATAAGAACAACAGAGGAAGCGCTTATTGCTGTGCCAGATTCATTTAGAGAAGGCAGTTTTGGTTTAGGTGCAGGAAAAATTAGAACAATATTTGTTATTGTTTTGCCGGCAGCAGTTCCGGGAATTTTGTCAGGGGTTATTCTTGCAATAGGAAGAATTGTTGGTGAAAGTGCAGCACTTATTTTTACGGCAGGTTCAGTGGCGGCAGTGCCTTGGGGCTCGGGCAAGTTTTTCTTATCTTCAACAAGAACTTTGGCAGTTCATATGTACTGCTTATTGTCAGAAGGACTTTACACAAATCAGGCTTATGCAACAGCGGTAATACTTTTGATAATTATTTTAATTATTAATGGTTTATCGGGCATACTTGCAAATAAGATTGGAAAGGAAAATAAATAAATGGGAAAAATAGATATAAAGGACATGGACCTTTTTTACGGAGATTTTCATGCCATAAAGGATGTAAATTTATCAATTCCAAAGAACCAGATTACAGCATTTATAGGACCTTCAGGATGTGGTAAGTCAACAGTACTTAAATCACTTAACAGAATGAATGATCTTGTAGTGGATTGTAAAATACAGGGAAAAATAACACTTGATGGTGTTGATATATATAAAGATATGGACGTAAATGACTTAAGAAAAAGAGTGGGAATGGTATTCCAGAAAGCTAATCTTTTTCCAATGAGCATATACGATAACATTGCATATGGACCAAGAACTCACGGTATCCGTTCAAAGGCAAAACTTGACGAAATTGTTGAGCGAACATTAAAACAGGCAGCAATTTGGGATGAAGTAAAAGATTCATTAAAGAAAAATGCCCTTGCAATGTCAGGTGGCCAGCAGCAGAGACTCTGTATTGCAAGAGCTTTGGCAGTTGAACCAGAAGTGTTATTAATGGATGAACCTACATCAGCACTTGATCCTATTTCTACATCAAAGATTGAAGATTTGGCAACAGAATTAAAGAAGGATTACACAATTGTTATGGTAACTCATAACATGCAGCAGGCAGCCAGAATATCAGACAATACAGCTTTCTTCTTGTTGGGAGAGGTTGTTGAATATAGTGACACAGAGCAAATGTTCTCAATGCCTAGAGACAAGAGAACTGAGGATTATATTACAGGAAGGTTTGGTTGATGATATGAGAAATAAGTTTGATGAACAGCTTGACAATCTAAATAATGAATTAATTAAAATGGGTAAACTTTGTGAGCGGGCTATTTCAGGAGCCATCAAAATTACAATGGAAGATGACCATGAAGAATTAAAAAGAGAAGTATTGGAAACAGACAGCGAAATTGACAAAAAAGAAAGAGATATTGAATCTATTTGTATGAAACTTTTGCTTAGACAGCAGCCGGTAGCAAGGGATTTAAGAGTTATCTCCTCAGCACTTAAGATGATATCAGATATGGAGCGTATAGGCGACCAGGCATCAGATATTGTTGAATTGGCTCAGTATATTAAAAAAAGTGACGTAAAATACAAAACACATTTAAGTGACATGGCAAACGAAGTTATAAAAATGGTAACAAAGAGCATTAAGTCTTTTGTAAAGAAAGATATTGAAATGGCAAGAAATGTTATTGTTTATGATGATGTTGTTGATAACTATTTTGAAGAGATAAAGAAAGAGTTAATAAGAATAATTTCTTCAGGAGAAAGTGATGGTGAAGAATTTATTGATATTCTTATGATTGCCAAATATCTTGAAAGAATAGGCGACCATGCAACTAATATTGCAGAATGGGTTGAGTACTCAATTCTAGGCTATCACGCAGAGTAAATCAAAATAAAACCTAAAACTTTTCAAAAATATATTGTAAAAAATTCAAATATCTCCGAATTTTTACCTGCATTTAACATAAATCTTACTTTCCGGGGCTAAAGTTAATTTAACCTGGAAAGTAAGGTTAGTAATATGTTAGTTAGGATTTAATTGTTTGGAGGTATATATGATTTATTTGGTAGAAGACGATAGCAGTATTAGAGAATTAGTAATATATGCATTAAACAGTACAGGTCTTGAGGCAAAAGGCTTTGAGAAACCTTCAGAATTTTGGAAGGCAGTTGAGGAAGAAGAGCCAAGTCTTGTAATACTTGATGTAATGCTTCCTGAGGAAAGTGGAATTGATGTTTTAAAGAAAATAAGAAGCAATCCTGCAATTGAGAAGCTTCCGGTAATTATGGAAACAGCAAAAACAAGTGAGTATGACAGAATAAACGGACTTGAAAGTGGTGCGGATGATTATATTTCAAAGCCATTTAGTATGATGGAAATGGTTGCAAGAGTTAAAGCGTTAATCAGAAGATCTGAGTACAAGCATGAAGAAAAGGATTATACAATTAATAATCTTTATGTTTGCCCAATAAAGCATCTTGTAAAAGTTGACGACAGGGAAGTTGTCTTAACATTAAAAGAATATGAAATGTTATGCCTTCTTTTAAAGAATAGAGGTATTGTTTTGTCAAGAGAACAGCTTCTTAACAAGATTTGGGGATACTCTTTTGACGGAGAAAGTAGAACAGTGGATGTTCATGTAAGAACTCTTAGGCAGAAACTTGGAACGGCAGGAGATGTTATAAAAACCATCCGTGGAGTTGGTTATAAAATCTCGGCTTAATTGTGATAATAGTAATAAGTGACTTGTGGTAATTATTAAATCTAAATTTAAGAAAATTAATATATTTAATAAATTTTACTTAGATTTAACAAAGAGAATAGTTACAATTTACACTCCCACTATACTATGAAGATGTAGACAGGGAAGAAATTACACGGATTGTTACGTGCTTCGCACTCTTACAATCTTACCCCAATATTTTACTAGAAAAGTTTTAGGAGGAAAAAATGAACATTTTTGACGTATTATCTCTTATTGGAGGTTTAGCATTATTCCTTTTTGGAATGAATATTATGGGTGATGCTCTTGAAAAAAGAGCTGGGAATCAATTGAAAAACATTCTTGAAAAATTAACATCTAACAGATTTAAGGGATTTTTGCTTGGGGCAGGAGTAACAGCAATTATTCAGAGTTCTTCAGCAACAACAGTTATGGTTGTGGGTTTTGTTAACTCAGGAATTATGAGTCTTAAGCAGGCAATAGGAATTATTATGGGGGCAAACGTTGGAACAACCATTACATCTTGGATTCTTAGTTTAACAGGGATTGAAAGTTCAAACATTTGGGTTAGTCTTTTAAAGCCAACATCATTTACGCCAATTCTTGCAATGATTGGTTTGATAATGATTATGTCAAAGAAAAACTCAAAACGTGCAGATACAGGAATGATTCTTTTAGGATTTGCAGTTTTAATGTTTGGAATGGAACAGATGTCAGGTTCTGTTAGCGGATTAAGAGATGTTCCTGAATTTAGAAACATATTAGTAATGTTTAGCAATCCGGTATTAGGTGTATTGGCAGGTGCATTCTTAACAGCAGTAATCCAGAGTTCATCAGCTTCAGTAGGTATACTTCAGGCATTGGCTTCAACAGGAGCAGTAACATACGGAAGTGCAATTCCTATCATTATGGGACAGAATATCGGAACTTGTGTAACAGCAATTATTTCATCATTTGGAGCAAACAAAAACGCAAAGAGAACAGCAGTTGTTCATTTATCATTTAACATAATCGGAACAGCGGTATGGCTTGCAGTATTTTGCTTATTAAATTCAATTATACAGTTTCCATTTATAAGTGATTCAGCAAATCAGCTTGGAATAGCAATTGTTCATACAACATTTAATATTTTATGTACATTGTTATTATTCCCATTTGCAAACCAGTTGGAAAAACTTGCATGTATCATTATAAAGGATGCAGAAAAGAAAGAATCATTACAGTTACTTGATGAACGTCTTATGACAACACCTGCAATTGCAATTGACAGATGTAAAAAAGTTGTAATGGAAATGTTTGAAAAAACAATTGAAGGAGTAAGCTGTGCCTGTGACATTTTAAGTGAGTACGATTCAAAAGTAATAGACAAGGTTAAAGAGTACGAAGAAGAAGTGGACAAGTACGAGGATAAGATAGGAACCTATCTTGTAAGAATCAGTACAAGAGACTTAAGTGAAAGTGACAGCAAGAGCGTAAGTGAGTTATTACACATCATCGGAGACATTGAAAGAATTTCAGACCACTCAGTAGGAATAGCAAAGTCAGCAGAAGAAATTCATGATAAAAAATTACATTTCTCAGAAAATGCAAGAAAAGAATTAAAAGTTTTAATTAATGCAGCAAAAGATATTTTGAATCAGTCACAGACAGCTTTTGAAAATAATGATATGGATGCTTCATTAACTGTTGAGGCATTGGAAGAAGTAATAGACCATTTGAAACACCAGTTGAAGAAGAGACATATTGACAGATTAAAAAATGGTAAGTGCACAATTGAGCAGGGATTTATAATGACAGACATTCTTACTTCTTTGGAAAGAATATCAGACCATTGTTCTAACATTGCAGGATGTGTTGAGGAAATTGAACATGACAGTCTTGGACTTCATGCATACAGCAGTGAAATAGATAAAAATCCGGGAAGTAAATTCTATCAGGTTTATACACAGAACAAAGATAAATATGCAATTGACTAGAATTAAGTTAGGTTTATTGCAGATTAAAGAAAGAAGGTTGATTTTATGCATACAATTTATGAAAAATTGTGGCTTATATCTTCAGAACTAAACCATTTAACAAAGGTAAACAAAAAAAGTTTATATATGGCTATAAGTGTTATGTTTTGGATACTTGTGGCAACAATATTTTGTGTTGTATTGGAAATTTTTTGTAAAATATCTTATATAACATTGGCTGTAATTATTGGTTACGTAGCTGTTATACCGGGATATTTCGGAGCAGTCATGTACATATACAGAAATACAACACCTAAGGATGTTGAATGAATACAATGAATGAAAATTAAATAAATATATGGGATAATTAACTATTGTTAATATAAATAATTATTACGGAATATAAACTAAAAAAATTAAATATTTTAATGCCAAAAACTAACTATATAAAACTATTTGTATGTTTTAACTTTTATGGTAAAATTATTGGTGGCTAAACCTTTAATAAATTTTACAAAACAGGAGATAAAGCATGGATAGAAAAGTATTATTTTTAGATTTAGATGGAACTCTTACAAATGATGACAAAAAAGTTACACCTAAAACATTAAAGGCATTGAAGCAAATAATGGAAGAAGGACATATTGTGGCGCTTGCATCAGGACGCCCAACGCCGGGAGTAGCACAGGTTGCAAAAACACTTGAGCTTGATAAGTACGGTGGATATGTTCTTTCTTTTAATGGAGGAAAAGTAATCAACTGGAAAACAAAGGAAGTTATTTATGAGAATGCATTATCAAAAGAATATATTCCTGAATTAGTTGATTATGCAACAGAGAACAAAATCGGTCTTATTACTTATGATGACGATAGCATTGTTGTTGGAACTCCAATAGATGAATATATTGAATTGGAATCATTTATTAACAAGTTGCCTCTTAAAGAGAAAAATCTTGTTGAGTATGTTGATTACAATCCTAACAAATGTCTGTTAACGGCACCGGGCGAGATTGCAGCAGAACATGAAAAGATTCTCTCAAAGAAGTTTGAGGGAAGAATAAGCATATATCGTTCAGAGCCATTCTTTATAGAAGCATTGCCAATGGGAATTGATAAAGCACATTCAATAGAAGTTCTTATTAATCATCTTGGAATTCCAAAAGAGAATACCATTGCCTGTGGTGACGGATTTAATGATCTTACAATGATTAAGTACGCACACGTTGGTGTTGCTATGGCCAATGCTACAGACGTGGTTAAGGAGAACGCAGATTACATTACAAAATCTAATAATGAAGATGGAATAGCTCACGTTATCGAGAAGTTTATTCTTGAAAAGTAGGATTAGAGAAAAATAATTACACAGATTGAATTATAACTAAAAAAATAATTACACGGATTGTTACGTGCTTCGCACTTTCACAATCCTATCCCAATATTCGCATATCGTGAAGCTTACGCTCCACTTTTATGCTCATATAGGGGCGTGTCTCAAAGTCACTATCCCACCATTGTGCAAGCACAGGTGGGATGAGACTTTTTGACACTGTAATTAAATATAAGAAAAGGGAGAAAAAAATGAAACGAGGAAACAAAAGAATTATCGCGGTACTTACTTTAATGTTTGTTGTTCTTATTGGAACAACAGTTTTTGGTGCCGACGAAGAGGCTAAGTATGTTCCACAGTTGTTTGGAACATTTTGGGCACTGGTTCCACCACTGGTAGCCATAGCATTAGCACTTATTACAAAGGAAGTTTATAGTTCATTATTTATTGGAATTGTAATTGGTGGAATTTTTTATTCAGGAGGCTCATTTGAGGGAACAATTGAACATGTATTAGAGGACGGAATAATCGGTTCACTATCTGACGCATATAATGTGGGAATATTAGTATTCCTTGTTGTTCTTGGAACAATAGTTGCACTTATGAATACAGCAGGTGGTTCAGCAGCTTTTGGTGATTGGGCATCTAAACATATCAAAACAAGAGTTGGTGCTCAGCTTGCAACTATTGCGCTTGGTTGTCTTATTTTCGTAGATGACTATTTTAACTGCCTTACAGTTGGTAGTGTCATGCGACCTGTAACAGATAAGCATAATGTTTCAAGAGCAAAACTTGCATATCTGATTGATGCAACAGCAGCACCTGTTTGTATTATTGCCCCTATTTCTTCATGGGCTGCAGCGGTAACAGGTTTCGTAAAAGGTCAGGATGGATTTGTAGTATTTATTAAGTCAATTCCATACAACTATTATGCTTTGCTTACTATTGTTATGATGATTTCAATAGTATTGTTAAAAGTTGATTTTGGCTCAATGGCTAAGCATGAAGCCAATGCAGCAAAAGGAGACTTGTTTACAACAGGTCAGAAGACTTACAAAGAGGAAGAACAGGTTGAAGAAAAGAGAGGCAAGGTTTGTGACCTTGTAGTTCCTGTAGTTACTCTTATTATTTGTTGTATTATTGGTATGATTTATACAGGTGGATTCTTTAAAGGAACAAGCTTTGTTAAGGCATTTTCTGAAAGTGATGCTTCAGTTGGACTTGCTATCGGAAGTATTTTTGCATTAATGATTACTATTGTATTCTATGTTGTAAGAAGAATTTTAAGCTTCAAGAAGTGTATGGATTGTTTGCCTGAAGGATTTAAGGCTATGGTACCTGCAATCCTTATTCTTACTTTTGCATGGACATTGAAGAATATGACAAGCAGCCTTGGTGCAGCAGAATATGTTGGTGGAATTATGAAGCATAGTGCAACAGGTTTTGCAATATTCCTTCCTGCAGTTATATTTGTTGTAGGTTGTGGACTTGCTTTTGCAACAGGTACTTCATGGGGAACATTTGGTATCCTTATTCCTATTGTTGTTCAGGCGTTCCAGAAAACTGATCCTGCAATGATGATTATTGCCATTTCAGCATGTATGGCAGGTGCAGTATGTGGCGACCACTGCTCACCAATTTCAGATACAACAATTATGTCATCAGCGGGAGCGCAGTGCGAACATACAAACCATGTATCAACACAGATACCTTACGCTGTAACAGTTGCAGTTATTTCATTTATCACATACATTATCGCAGGTGCGTTGCAGAAAGCAGCAGGACTTGGCTGGCTGGCACTTCCAATTGGAATTATACTTATGGTAGCAACAGTTGTGGGCATAAAAGTGCTTACAGCAGGAAAAGAAGTGGCAGAGTAGTATTTTATGTTATGTAAACCAGAAATGGATAAACATAACAAAATGTTATATTAAAAACTAAAAATAATACCCCAACATAGTGTTTACATATCACTTGATATGGATTCACTATGTTGGGGTGTTTTGCTATTTATTAGTAGTTGGAAGGTATGGGATAAGAGCTCCTGCCATATTTGAAATAGGCATTGTCTGTAACCATACATGGCCCGGACCTGTAACAACAGTGTTAAACAATCCTTCACCACCGAGGAACATGTTTTTTATACCGGGAACGGTCTGAATATCCATCTGGCATGTAGCTGTCATAGCAGCAAGGTGTCCGGTGTCTATTACAATCTGCTGACCAGGCTGTAATTCGTATTCAATGACATGGCCATCAAATTCTGCAAAAGCAATACCATTACCTGAAAGCTTCTGTAAAATAAAGCCTTCACCACCGAAAAGACCTGAGCCAAGTTTTTTCTAAAATGCATTGATAATTCAACACCTGCTTCAGAAGCAAGAAAGGCAGATTTTTGAAGAATAATTTCATTCCCCGGAGTGATTTCAAAAGCTTTAATAGAACCTGGAAAGCTTGAAGCAATGGAAATCATTCCGTTAGTACGTTCTGCAGTGTAAATATTCTGAAAAAGAGTATCACCGGATAAGGCTCTTCCGAACATTTTTCCAATACCACCACCGGTAGTTTCCATTTTCATATTAGGTGACATCCAAGCCATGCCGCCACCTTCTGTTATAATTTTTTCTCCGGCGTCAAGTTCACAAACAACAACCGGAAGAGTATCTCCCTGAATCGAATACTTCATATTGTCCTCCTGAAAAATTGATAATTTAAAATATTATATCATATAAGTAGTAAAAAAAAACAGTTTATATTAATAAAGCATAATAAAAAATAATATATTACACATTGTAATGTAAAAAATAGACAATAAATATTTAAATAGTACACAAATTCAAAAAATAAACTACAGAAAGTACAATAACCCAATGATAGTATAAATGATATTGTGGCTGTTGCTTTAATGATTTTACAATCGTTAAAGCACAGCCTCTTTTTCTATCTATTCCCCATCTTTTACCTGGCTTCCGTCAGGTTCCATATGATAATTGTCCTTATAGATTAATTTAGAAATCGGCACAATCTGAAAGCCTTTTTCCTGCAGTCCTTCTATTACTTTAGGCAGAGCCTGTGCGGTGTATTTGGCACCGTTATGCATAAGGATGATGGAGCCGTTTCTTAGTGATTTGTGGTTTAAAACTGTGTTTACAATGGGTTCAACACCGTAGTTTTTCCAGTCTAGAGAGTCAACATCCCATTGGATTGTGTAGTAGCCACAATTTTTCGCCTGTTCAATAAGGGCATTGTTGTAGTCACCGTAAGGTGGGCGGAAAAGGCACATTTTAGTGTTAGTAAGCTTTTCAACTTTTTCGGTTACGGAGTTTAATTCATCACAAATGGAAGAGTTGCTAAGCTGTGGCATGTGCTTGTGGTGTTCGCTGTGATTTCCCAAATCGTGTCCGGCTGCTTTTATGGCTTTTACATCATCAGGGTAGCTTTCAACCCAACCGCCGGTCATAAAGAAAGTTACATTAATCTTATATTTCTTTAAAATATCAAGGATTTTCTGAGTATCTTCGTTTCCCCATGCAGCGTCAAAAGACAGTGCAACCATAGGTTTGTCAGTGTTAACGCGATAAATGGGGAGCTTCTTGCCGTTAGCAGAAGCGGTGATGGCTTCAAGTCCGTTGCTAAATAAATCTTTTTCGTAAATATATGTAGCACCGGCTATCATAATAAGAATAACAAGCCAGAAAATACTTCTTTTCATAAGTGGAATTCTTTCTGAAGATGACATAAGCATACTTTCCAAGATAATTACTATAGTTTATGTAAAGAAAATAATAATATGAAATTTAATTATAAGAATATTTCTATGACAGACATACTATAATGACATTTTCGTTATACATTATTATGCTTCATTAGGCAGAATAAAAATATAGAATATATATATGCTATATCAATAAATGTTAAAAAATATCAATAATTTTTTGCTGACAATCCCCTAAAACCAAACCGACAATCCCTTCCCAAAAATCTCCTGAGCACATTTCCAAAACTTTATCAAGTACCTAGAAACTGCAAAAAACGCCCCAAAAACATACAATTTTTGCCACTTTGCTTACAAATAGGAAACTTAGTGCTATAAGAATGACTAACAGTTCTGTGCAGGAAATGTTTGAAAATACATTAAAAAAGTACTGGGCGTTCAATGGAGCGGAAAATTAAATTAGAATGTCGGGAAGGCACTGCAACTGAAGTAGGGGTAAAAATGAAATAGCGGAAAGTACTAAATCAGTGTTTAAGGTAGTAAAGGTATTTATAAGATATTAATTTAAATAATTAGGAATAAGGAATTAGGAAATGCCAAAAAATGACTCAAATATAATGGCAAAAATATAAGATGCAAAACTATGACGCACTTAAAAGGTATATGGAGAAATCGGACTCATCTGTATATATGGGGAAGCATACAGATTACAAAAGAAGAACACATCTGACAGTACTTTTCGGAAAAACTTAAATATATAGAAAAGTCAATACATCCAATTCTTTTAAAGATAAGGGGTTGTAAATAAATAAGAAGGAGGAACAAAGATTATGAAGAAATTAATTTCTAAATTAGGAGTTTTAGCAAACTGTATGGCTTTAATGTTAGTTATTCAGAGTGCTAACACAGCTTGCGCATGGATTGTTCATCAGCCTGAATTTCCAGAACAGGCAAGCAAGTTTAAAAAGGTAAAATAATATGATTGAAAAGTTAACCAATCATATTGTGGATTGCCAAATCGCTTCCGGAAAAATCAAAGAGGAAGAAGGTAGCGTGTATCGATACGGATACACGCTATTTTTTGAGAAATTAATCAATATAGCCATAGCTTTAATAATTTGTTTAATAACAGGTAAGTGGCTTGCGGTAGGACTTTTTCTTCTTGCAGTTATTCCGTTTAGAAGTTTTGCAGGAGGCTGGCATGCAAAAGAATTTTGGCAATGTGCGATTTTATCTAATTTGATGATAGTCATAATGCTAATTTGTATTGAAAAATTATGCATAACCAAAGAAATAGTATACGTAATTTTTGAAGTAATAACACTTTTAGCACTTATTTTTATAATACCAACACAGAATCCTAACAAAAAATTATCGCAAAATGAATTAAAAAAATATAAAAAAGTTTCATTTATTATATGGTTAGTACAATGTTGTTTGTTAGTTGTATTTTTTGTTTACAAAAGTTATCAATTTTCCACTATAATGTTGTATACTCATATTGTTATAGTAATCGCAGCGGTAGCTCAGACTATGAGCGAAACAAAAAACAGATAGATAAAGAGTGGAATAAGATAATGTTTAATGTTGCAATATGTGATGATGACAAAAATTTTATACAGTACGTTGAAGATATAATTAAGGAATTAGGATATGCGGAAGATGTAAAGTTTTTTGAATATCTGTCAGGTGAGGAATTTCTTTTTGACATAGATGAACGTGGGGATTTGGACTTAGTTGTTTTGGATATTCAAATGGGTGAAACAGACGGAAATCAGGTTTCTGTTGAACTTAGAAAAAGATATAAAAGTACAACTTTAGTTTTCTGTTCAGGATATTTTAAACCATCTCCGGAGAATATTAAAGTTTCGCCTTTTAGATTTTTATTAAAGGAATATTCAAGAGAGAATGGTAAGTGAGTTTAAAGAAATTTTTGAATATTTAACGAACAATAAAGATGAGCCTTCGATTGTATGTCGGGGAGAAAGAAGTCAGGTCCAGGTGTATGCTAATGAAATTATGTATATTGAAATTTCTAAGAGAGGAACAAAAGTGCATACGTTAAACAAAGGTGGTCTGGTAGAAAAAGTATATTCCTGTAAAAAGAGTTTAGATTTTTTGTATGAATTGTTTAAGGAAAGTAATTTCGCTTATGCACATAACAGCTATATTGTTAATTTGAAATATGTAAAAAAGCTTTGCTCTGAGGAACTAAAATTAGTTGATGGTCAGGTTTTATCAGTTTCAAGAACGAAGATTAAGAATCTAAGAAAACAGGTTACAGAGTATTTTGAGAGAAAATATAGGTAGGGGAGAATAGAATGAAAACGTTGATTTTGATTTTCCATTTATTGGTGTGTATATTTGAAATATGGATGCTATCTGATTTTTATGATGCCTTTTTAGGCTGTAAAAACAAAGGAAAAAAGAGAAATATATTTATAGTATTATGTTTTGCATTAATTATTTTTGCAACTAATAGCTTTAATAATACAGTATTAAATCTGTCAGTTGTACCGTTTATGTATTTTTTGTTAGCTGTAGTAGCTTTTAGTGGAAACATATACAAAAAAATATTTGGAACTTTTATAGGCATGGTAGTTCTTATGGGAACAGAATTAATTGTTGTGGGAGCGTTAAGTATAACATCCCAGCAGTTAATTGAAAGTAGTATGATGTATGAACCTTCAGCCATAAGGTTAACTGTAATTGTAAAAATAATTACTCTTATGGTGTTTGCCGTTATTAAACAGTTTGTAACAAAAGAAGGAACAAATATGGATGGGGCAACATTTATGCTCTATATGGTTTTGCCGTTGTCGAGTATTGGAATTATGTTTTCCATAGCTTTTTGCAATATTGATTTTGGAAATGTAACTTTAGCAAAATACTGTCTTGCAATATTTTGTATTCTGCTTATGGCAGGAAATGGAACAGCATTTTATGCCTATAACAGATATGCAAAACTTTGTATGGAAAGAGAAATTAATAAGCGTACAGTTCTTATGCAGGAAATGGAGCTTGAAAATTATAAGAAGATTAATCAGGCAAATGATAAGTATATGGAATTATTACATAATTCAAATCATTATATGAGGACTGTGTATGGATTGTTAGAACAGGATAATAAAGATGAAGCAATAAACATTATGGATTCTGTTTTGACCGAATATGAAGAGGGTGAGCTTATTGAATATAGTACGAATTCTATACTTAATACTATTTTAAGCGAATATTATGATAAGTCTAAAACCAATCATATAGAATTTAACATTTTCGTTGAACCGGGATTTAATATTGAGTGCGTTGAGTCCATGGATCTTGTAGCAATGGTTAGCAATTTGATTTCAAATGCATATGAAGCAGCACTGAAAAGTGACGAGAAGAAAATAAAAGTTCAAATGTATATGCAAAATGACGGAAGTTTTATTATAATAAAGATAGAAAATTCATTTAGTGGGGAGATAGTAAGGCAAGGTGACAGGTTGCTTACAACAAAGAAAGACGGAAATATTCACGGCGTAGGAATTGAAAGCGTTGAAAAAGTTGCAGAAAAATATGATGGTTGGGTTTCTACATCATGGGGCAATAAAAGTTTTAGGACAATGTTAGTACTTAATAATTCTTATGTTGTGTAAATAACAACGGAGATTAAAATGAAAAACAGAAGAAGAAAAAAGAAGAAAAGCTTATTAAAGAGAATATTTATTTTTCTTTTAATTGTGGCAGTTGCCGTAGTGGCACTTATAGGGGCAAGGTACTTTATTAACAGACAGAAAGTTGTAAAACTGGATGAGATTGAAATGCCGGACTGGATTAAGTCGGAAATTATTGAGGTGGACGGCACTTCAAGAAGCGGTGAAAAGCTAAGTTCCGTAAAGGATATTGTGGTTCACTATGTTGGAAATCCGGGAAGTACGGCAGAACAAAATAGAAATTTTTATGCAGGGGACCAGTCTAATGTCAGTTCCCATTTTGTTGTGGGTTTAAAGGGAGAGATTATTCAATGTATTCCTTTGTCTGAAATGTCTGCAGCAAGTAATTGGCGAAACAATGACACTATTTCAATAGAGGTTTGTCATCCTGATGATACGGGAAAATTTAACAAGAAGACATACAAGTCATTGGTTAAGCTGGTGGCTTGGTTAGAGGAACAGTGTGGACTGGAAGATGGGGACGTTATAAGGCATTATGACATTACAGGAAAAGAGTGTCCAAGGTATTTTGTAACCCATGAGGATGCGTGGAAAAAGTTTAAGCAGGATGTGGCAGATTATAGAAAGGATGAACAGTAATGATTACAAAGATGGGTGTACCTTTTAATGGTTTGGCAGGAGCAGGTTTTTCAGGAAGTTATAAGGGAATGAGATTTTTTATGAAAACTTATGACAAAGAAAATATTAGCGTATTCGTTTATCCTGAGCCATATAATTTTGAAAATACTAAGGATGAAAATAAGGAGAAAGTGGAGTTCCCTTATACTCACGAAGGCGTGGACCAGTGCATTGACTGGCTTAATCAGAAATACATTGACGATAAAGATAAATGGGATGAGGCATTTAATTCAAGAATGAATGCGGAATAATAAAGTACAGTAATGGAAAAATTATTGTCGAATAAACAAGAAACTTATTGATAAAAATTCTCAATATGGTCTATAATGAATAATATCCGTGAGGGATTGTGAGAGTGTAAATCAGGTTACAATCAGCATAATCCTAATTGGAGTGTATTTACACCAGTGTAGGAAAAAGCAAGTAGCCATAGAAACGCATTAAGGTTACAGGGCTAGGAGGCATATTACATTATGAGACTTTCAGATTTGAAACAGGGACAGACGGGAATAATACGTCAGGTAGGTGGAGGCGGTCAATTACGTCAACATTTCCTTGATATGGGATTAATACAGGGAACTGAGATTACATATATGAAGGCTGCACCTATGGGTGACCCTATAGAATATAGAATTTGGGGATATGAATTAACTCTTCGAAAAGATGATGGGGCCAAGATTGAAATAGAATTAGTGGAAAAAAGAGAAGGTAAAAAAGAAACAGGAGAACATAAATCTTCTAATTTTACTAACCATCCTCATATTGGTGAATCAGGAATTTACCACGTAAAACAGCGTGGGGAAACAATAGAAAAAGGACAGTTAATAACTTTCGGATTGGCAGGAAATCAGAATTGTGGAAAGACTACTTTGTTTAATCAGCTTACAGGCTCTAATCAGCATGTGGGGAATTTTCCGGGAGTTACGGTAGACAGAAAAGATGGTCAGATAAGAGGCCAGGAACAAACTATGGTTGTGGATTTGCCGGGAATTTATTCCATGTCACCTTATACAAGCGAAGAAATTGTATCAAGAGAATATTTTCTAAATGACAGACCCAGGGGAATAATTAATATAGTAGATGCAACTAACATAGAACGAAATATGTATCTTACAATGCAGTTAATAGAGCTTGATATACCAATGGTTCTCGCTCTCAATATGATGGATGAAGTAACTGCTAATGGTGGAACAATTGATGTTAATAAGCTAGAGGCAACACTTGGAATTCCGGTTATACCTATTTCTGCAGCAAAGAATGAAGGTGTAGATGAATTAATTGAACACGCTATGCATGTGGCAGTTCATAGAGAAAGACCGGGACGAATGGATTTTTGTGATGCTGATGGAGAAGACCATGGTGCAGTTCATAGATGCATTCATTCTATTATGCATCTTATTGATGATCATGCACATAGCAATTTGGTGCCTATTAGATTTGCAGCAAGCAAAATAATAGAAGGCGATACAGATATAATTGATCGTTTAAAGCTTGATCAAAATGAAAAAGAAATGATTGAACATATTATTGTTCAGATGGAAAATGAAAGTGGAATGGATAGACTTTCAGCCCTTGCAAAAATGCGTTTTACATTTATAGACAAGGTATGCAAGTCAACTGTTGTAAAACCAAGGGAGAGTAAAGAGCATTTAAGAAGTCAAAAAATAGACAAAATCCTTACAGGAAAATATACAGCAATTCCTGCTTTTGCAGTAATAATGGCATTGATTTTCTGGTTAACATTTGGTGTTATAGGAAACAGACTTCAGGCACTTATGGATATGGGAATAAGTTATTTAAGTGATTTATGCAGCAGTGCAATGGTCAGTGCCAATGTTAACCAGGTTTTACAATCATTAATTATTAACGGAATTTTCGTAGGGGTTGGTAGTGTTTTAAGCTTTCTTCCTATTATAGTTGTACTGTTTTTCTTCCTTTCATTGTTGGAGGACAGTGGCTATATGGCAAGAATTGCCTTTGTAATGGATAAGCTTTTAAGAAAAATAGGTTTATCAGGAAGAAGCTTTGTTCCTATGATTATAGGCTTCGGGTGTTCAGTTCCTGCTATTATGGCAACAAGAACTTTACCTTCAGAGCGAGACAGAAAGATGACTATTATGCTGACACCGTTCATGAGTTGTTCGGCAAAGATTCCAATTTATGCGTTTTTTACTGCAGCATTCTTCCCACAAAATGGAACAATAGTAATGATTGGTCTTTATTTTACGGGAATAATAGTTGCAATATTGTACGCATTAGTATTAGACAAAACTAAGTTTAAAGGTGAACCGGTTCCTTTTGTTATGGAACTTCCAAACTACAGAATGCCGGGAGCCAAAAGTGTACTAAGACTTATATGGGACAAGGCTAAGGATTTTATAACAAGAGCCTTTACAGTTATATTCATAGCGTCACTTATTATATGGTTCCTTCAGACATTTAGCATTACATTTAATATTGTATCAGATTCTAAGGATAGTATTTTGGCATTAATAGGTGGTGTTATCGCACCAATATTTGCACCTTTAGGCTTTGGAGACTGGAGAGCATCAACAGCTCTTATAACAGGCTTTACAGCAAAGGAAAGTGTTGTAAGTACAATGACTGTGTTATTGGGTGGAAGTCCTGTGGCAACTATGTTTGATACACACAGTGCAATAGTATTTCTTGTTTTCACATTACTTTACACTCCATGTGTTGCAGCTATTACATCAGTTAAAAGAGAACTGGGTGGAAAATGGGCTATTGGAGTTGTGGCATTACAGTGTGGAATAGCTTGGATAATAGCTTTTCTGGTTAATCTGATTCTTATAGCTGCAGGTGTTTAAGTTTGCTTGACAAGTGTTTTTTCTTATAATATAATCAGTTTTAATGGCGACGACGAAGAGAAGTAGCATTAATTATCGCTTTCAGAGAGCAGGCGTAGGTGGAAGTACTGTAGAATGAATTAATGTGAATAACACTTTAGAGCTGCAATCCGAAAGTTGAATTTAATAGTTGTTTAGATAGCACTTTTGATAGGTAGTAATATTAGAAGAGTTGATATTTGATTAGTAGGTGAGCCGTAGCTGAACGATAAACAGCAGGTTTTTAAACCGATGAGTGGCTGCAGAGCAGTAAATCAGGTGGTACCGCGGACTTAAAGATATTTATGGTTCGTCCTGAAACGATTTCGTTTTGGGACGGGCCTTTTTTGTTGCGTAAGTCTTAGCGAGAGAATTCGCAAATGAACTCTTTTAGAGTTTAAGTCCTGATTGAAATCGGATACTCGTATTTTTGAAGGGAGAAAACTAATGAACACGAACACAAATAACATTTATCGTGACGTAACAATGGACAACATTTCAGAAAAGAATGTTGGCGAAACAGTAAGAATTGCCGGTTGGATTGAGAATATCAGAGACCACGGCGGAGTTTCTTTTATTGACCTTAGAGATATGTATGGAGTTATGCAAGTTGTAATGCGTGACACTTCTCTTCTTGAAGGATTAAACAAGGAAGATTGTATTTCAGTAGAGGGACCAATTGAACACAGAGACGAAGAAACATACAATCCAAAGATTCCAACAGGAACAATTGAATTAGAAGCAAAAAGCGTAGATATTTTAGGAAAAGTATATAAACAGTTACCTTTTGAAATTATGACTTCAAAGGAAACACGTGAAGATGTAAGACTTAAATATCGTTATTTAGATCTTAGAAATGCAAAGGTTAAAGACAATATGATTTTTCGTTCAAAGGTTATTTCATATTTAAGAGAAAAAATGGTAGAAATGGGATTCTTAGAAATCCAGACACCTATCCTTTGTGCATCATCACCTGAAGGAGCTAGAGATTATATCGTTCCTTCAAGAAAGTTTAAAGGAAAGTTTTATGCATTACCACAGGCACCACAGCAGTATAAGCAGTTATTAATGGTGTCAGGTTTTGATAAGTATTTCCAGATTGCACCATGTTTTAGAGATGAAGATGCAAGAGCAGACCGTTCACCTGGAGAATTCTACCAGTTAGACTTTGAAATGAGTTTTGCAACTCAGGAAGATGTTTTTAGAGTAGGTGAAAAAGTTTTAGCGGACACATTTAATAAGTTTGCACCTGAAGGATATGAAGTTACTCAGGCTCCATTCCCTATTATCAGTTATAAACAGGCTATGCTTGAATTTGGTTCAGATAAGCCTGACCTTAGAAACCCATTAAGAATCATTGACCTTACAGACTTTTTCCAGAGATGTACATTTAAGCCATTCCACGGAAAGACAGTAAGAGCTATTAAGGTTCACGCAGATATGTCTAAGGGATTCCACGAGAAATTACTTAAGTTTGCACAGAGCATTGGTATGGGTGGACTTGGTTACTTAGAAGTAATGGAAGACAAATCATACAAGGGACCAATCGATAAGTTTATTCCTGATGACATGAAGGAAGAAATCAGAGAAACAGCTGGTCTTGAAGTTGGAGACACAATCTTCTTTATTGCTGACAATGAAAAGAATGCTGCTTTATATGCAGGTCAGATTCGTACAGCATTAGGCGAAAGACTCGACCTTATTGAAAAGAACTCATTTAAGTTCTGTTATATCAATGATTTCCCAATGTATGAATATGACAAGGAAACAAAGAAGATGGAATTTACTCATAACCCATTCTCAATGCCACAGGGTGGACTGGAAGCTCTTGAAACAATGGATCCTGAAGAAATTCTTGCATACCAGTACGATATTGTATGTAACGGTGTAGAACTTTCATCAGGTGCTGTTAGAAACCATGATATGAAGATTATGGTTAAGGCATTTGAAATTGCAGGCTATACAGAAGAAGACTTAAAGGAAAAATTCGGAGCTTTATACAATGCATTCCAGTTTGGTGCACCACCACATGCAGGAATGGCACCTGGTGTTGACCGTATGATTATGCTTCTTCGTGATGAAGAAAACATTCGTGAAGTTATTCCATTCCCAATGAATGGTAATGCACAGGATCTTATGTGTGGAGCACCTGGAGAAGTAACCGAACAGCAGTTAAGAGAAGTTCACATTAAAGTAAGACAGTAGTATTGTTTAGCGGATAGATTAAAGAAAGACAATAATATTGTTTAGCAGAGAGGTTAAAGTAAGACAGTAATATTGTTTAGCAAGGAGATGGTTGAAATGAAAAAGTACAGTACAGTAGTTTTTGATTTGGATGGAACATTGTTAAACACATTAGAAGACTTGGCAGATGCAGTTAACTATGTGCTTATAAAGTTTGGCTGGGAAGAACATACAATAGACAGAGTTAGAATGGATGTTGGAAATGGAATTAAGAAGCTTGTGGAGCGTTCCGTACCTGATGGCTTGAACAATCCTAAGTTTGATGAAGCCTATGAAACTTTTATGGAATACTATCAGGCACATTGCCAGATAAAGACTGACGCATATCCCGGAATATTGGATTTGTTAAAAAGCCTAAAGGACAAGGGCTACAAGATGGCAATTGTTTCAAACAAGGCTCAGTGTGCAGTGTCAGAGTTAAATGAAATATATTTTAAGAAATATATCGACGTGGCAATTGGCGAAAACGAAGCCGGTGGCATTGGCAAGAAACCGGCACCTGATGAAGTAAACTTAGCACTTGAACAACTTGACAGCACAAAGGCTGAGTCAATCTACGTGGGAGACTCCGACGTAGACAAAGCCACAGCAGACAACTCACAGCTTGACTGTGTACTATGCCAGTGGGGTTTTAGAGACTTAGAATTGCTGGAAAGCCTGAAGCCAAAGAGCATAATTGCAAAGCCGGAAGAACTTATAGAAGTATTAGAAGGCTAGACAAGTAAATAGAAAATAAAAGTGTAAAAAAAAGAAACCACTGTGGTTTCTTTTTTTACTTAATAATTATAATCTACAGCACTCCGCAGGCTTTCTTTGCCAGCATATCAGCCATATCATTGTATTTGTCACCGGAATGACCTTTGACTTTTTCAAACTGTACGTTTACTTTGGCTTTGATTTTGTTGTAATAATCTCTGTAGGCTATTGTGCCTTTCTTGTTGGCTTTCCATTCTCCGGTACACCATTTTGAGATTCCCATATAATCATAATAAATTGAAAGATTGGTGATGCCGTGGTTTACTGCATATTCCATCGCTGCCATTGAACCAAAAATCTCGCCTGCAACATTACGCATTGAAGCCATTTCCGCATCGGAGAAAGATTTTGACATATGAAGTTCTTCGCCATTGTGAAACATTACGACGCCGTAGCCGAATTCCTTGGTGGCAATATTGTAGCTTCCGTCAACATAGGCAGTGGCGCAGGAAGAATCAGAGGCAATGCTGCCATCAACGTCAATAGGGATTCCTGAATTGGAAGAACTTTCAATGCCTAAAAAAGCAAGAGCTTCATCTTTAGTTTTAAAGCTTTTGAAAACTGCGCCGGAATAGCCGTCAACGCTTTTCTTACATTCGTCCCACGTTTCAAAAATTCCGGGAGTCTTACCATTTTTTACAGCATAAAATTTTTTTGCCATAAAGAACCTCCTGTACATAAATCAAATAATTGCAAAATTATTTTGTTTATACTCCTAGCCGTCAAAAATTTGTACGCAAACACGTTGATTTTATCATTTTGCTCCGCCGTCTATTGTAAGGCGAAAACCTAAACTCGCTACGCTCAAACAGCAGGTTTTGCGCCTTACACTATGCTCGCAAAATTTCAAAAATCTGCCTATTGTTTGCTTATACAAATTTTTGACTGCTAGGAGATTAAGTAGTGTTTCGTAATTATTTGATTAAATTTATTCCTGAGAATTTGTTTCTTTAACAGCCTCCGTAACTTTTTCGGTTGCTTTGGCTGTTGGTTTTGTTGGAGCCTTTGTTATTTTTTCTGTTTTCTTCTCAGTTTGTTTTTCAGTCTTCTTTTTTGTAGTATTTTTCTTGGTTGTTTCTTTTGTATTTCTTTTCTTTGTAGTATTTTCTTTTTTCGTAGTTTTTTTAGTTGTCTTTGGCTTTGAGTTTTTCTTTGTTGTTGTTTTGTTGTTTGTATAGCTTGATTTTGCTGTTGTTTCACGACCGATTGTTTCTCTGCCAATTGTTTCTTCTTCACTGTCTGTGTTGCTGTAAGAAGTTGTTGTTTCTGTTTCTTTTTTCTTCTTTTTACGTTTCTTCTTAGAAGTTTTTGAATCGGTGTTCCATGGGTTATTTTCGTCAGGATCTGACGGGTCCCATGAGGAACGTGGATCGGATTCGTTTAGCTTCTGCATTTCAGGTAAAGGAAGCACAGGTTCTTCGTTAGCCTTTGAGTAGATTTTGACCTTTGTGCCTTCAGGGCAGTTTTCGTAAATCCATTTTATGTCAGCAACCTGAAATCTTACGCAGCCTAAAGAGGCAACATTGCCAAGTTTGTTGTATTCCCAGTATTCAAGGGCATCACTTTCAGGTGATGTGTAAGGCACTGAATGTAACATAATCTGTCCCTGAATTCTTACGGCGTACTGAGCATATGTGTTATCAACCATTAATCGCCAACGATATTTTTCTGAAACGGTAAAAGTACCATTAGGTGTAAAATCGTCCTCACGACCGGTTGAACAAACGAAAGCCTTGTAAGGAACTGAATATTTACCTTTCTTGTCAATGCCGTAAACAATGGCAAAGTTCTCTTTCTTGTTAACTTTTATATAGAAAGGATGCTCAGCCTTAAAATTAATGAGCTTCTTATAATTAACAGTTGTGGTTTCCGGAACGGTAGTCTGTGCCACAGTCGTTTCGGAATTAGTTGTTGTTTCCTTAGAATCAACGCTCTTGCTTGAACAGCCTACGGTAAAAATAGCAATATTTAGTAATAAAATGCCGACACCAAGACGCCAGCATTTGTGAATCTTATTTTTTATCATTTAGTGTCTCCATACTTCATATATTTTTATCAATTAGTGCGACTAAAAAAATAGTCTACGCATATTCTATATTTTTAATAAACTAATTGCAATAGAAAAAATAGGAATATTGATAAAAAAACATTATTAATGAAAGACCTATTTTGTTGACGTGAATTGTGGGATTTGATAAAATTTGTTATTAGTAGGAAAAAATATAGATTCCACAGAAAATTTCATTTTTGGAAGGAGAACAAAATGGGATACACAAAACAGAAAATATTAAATATGGCAGAGACAGAGGATGTAGAATTTATCCGTCTGCAGTTTACTGACCTTTTCGGAACATTAAAGAATGTTGCAATTACAAAGAGCCAGCTGGCTAAGGCATTAGACAACAAGATTATGTTCGACGGATCTTCTATTGAAGGTTTTGCCAGAATTGAAGAATCAGATATGTATTTATATCCTGATTATGACACTTTTGAAATTTTACCTTTTAGACCACATCAGGGTAAAGTTGCCAGAATGATTTGTGATGTTTACAAACCTGACGGCACACAACTTGAAAATGATCCAAGATACATATTAAAGAAGGTTCTGAAAGAAGCAGAAGATATGGGATACGAATTTAACGTAGGACCGGAATGTGAATTCTTCCTTTTCCATACTGACGATTACGGAAACCCAACAACAATCAGCCATGAGAAAGGCAGCTATTTCGATTTGGGACCAACAGACTTAGGCGAAAATGCCCGTAGAGATATGGTTCTTAACCTTGAAGAAATGGGATTTGAAGTGGAAGCATCACATCATGAAGTTGCACCTGCACAGCATGAGATTGATTTTAAATACGGTGAAGCATTAGAAACTGCTGATAAGATTATGACATACAAACTTACAGTAAAGACTATTGCAAAACGTCATGGATTATATGCATCATTTATGCCAAAGCCAAAATACGGAATGTGCGGTTCAGGAATGCATATTAATATGTCTTTATTTAACAAAGAAGGACAGAATATTTTCGTTGATGAAAATGACAAAAACGGACTTAGCAAAGAAGCTTACAACTTTATAGCAGGATTAATGAAGCATATGCGTTCAATGACAGCTATTATTAATCCTATTGTAAATTCATATAAGAGATTAGTTCCGGGATACGAAGCTCCAACATACATTGCATGGTCAGCAACAAACAGAAGCCCCCTTATTAGAGTGCCGGCAGCAAGAGGACTTGGTACAAGAGTTGAACTTAGAAGCCCTGACTGTGCTACTAACCCATATCTTGCAATTGCAGTATGTTTAGCAGCAGGACTTGACGGAATTAAGAATAACCTTCAGCCTGTTGAAAGCATTCAGAGAGATATTTACTCAATGACTGATGAGGAAAGAGATGAAGCAGGAATTGAAAATCTTCCAAAGAATCTTTACGAAGCAATTCAGGAAATGAGAAAATCAGATTTTGTTAAGGGAGTTCTTGGCAAGGAAGTATTCAAGAAATACATTAAGGCTAAGGAAGAAGAATGGATGGAATACACATCACAGGTTACTGATTGGGAAATTGACAGGTATTTAGGACGAATCTAAGAATCATTAAGATTGAATAAAATTCGGAGGAAAAACATTGTCAGGAATAATAGTAGCATTTCCTAAAGCCCAAGATGGAACGGCCATAAAGAACCTTTTGGTTAGAAACGGATACGATGTTGTATCAAGTTGCACAACCGGGGCGCAGGCCATAAACCTGGCGGATAATTTAGGTGAAGGAATTATAATAAGCGGGTACAGACTCCCGGATATGTTGTATACCGGAATATTGGAGAATGTTGAAGGCAGATTCGAGATGCTTCTTGTAGCATCAAAACAGAGATTGCTTGAAGACGAAACCGGCATTGCAATGCTGGAGATGCCAATCAAGGTCAGGGATTTTCTTAATTCCATCGAAATGATGGAGAATAACTTATTTGAGAGAACCCGAAAGAAAAAGAGAAAGCCGGGACAGCGTACAAAAGAAGAACAGGCAGTGATTAATCAGGCCAAAGAAGTTCTAATGGACAAAAATAATATGTCGGAAAATGAGGCACACAGGTACATACAAAAATCAGCCATGGACAGTGGAAGAACTATGGTTGAAACAGCCGAAATGATTCTGGCAATTATGTATAAAGAATAAAAAGAAAGAAGGACAGAAAAAGATGTATAAGATTAATGAGAATTATTTAAAGTTACAGGGTAGTTATTTGTTTTCAACTATTGGAAAAAAAGTTGCAGCTTACAAAGAAGCTAATCCTGACAGAGATGTAATCAGTTTAGGTATTGGGGACGTTACACAGCCATTGGCACCTGCAGTTATTGAAGCTTTACATAAGGCAGTTGATGAAATGGCAGTAGCAGAAACATTTCACGGATATGCACCTGATTTGGGCTACGAATTTTTGAGAAGTGCTATTAGAGAGAATGATTATAAGGCAAGAGGAGTTGACATTGCTTTAGATGAAATTTTTATTAGTGATGGAGCAAAATCAGATTCAGGTAATATTGGTGATATTTTTGCAGAAAATAACAGAATTGCTGTATGTGACCCTGTTTATCCTGTATATGTTGACACAAACGTTATGGCAGGAAGAACAGGAGAATTCATTAAGGAAACTGAAAGCTGGAGCAATGTAATCTATATGCCATGTACAAAGGCTACTAATTTTGCACCAGAGATTCCAAAGGAAACACCTGACATTATTTATTTATGTTTCCCTAACAACCCAACAGGTTCAACAATTACTAAGGATCAGTTACAGGAATGGGTTGATTATGCTAACAAAGTTGGTGCAGTTATTATTTACGATGCTGCATATGAAGCATATATTTCAGAAGACAACGTACCTCACACAATTTATGAATGTGACGGTGCAAAGACTTGTGCCATTGAACTAAGAAGTTTCTCAAAGAACGCAGGTTTCACAGGTACACGTCTTGGATTTACAGTAATTCCTAAAGAATTAGAGTCTAACGGAACAAAGCTTAATGCACTTTGGGCTAGAAGACATGGAACAAAGTTTAATGGTGCTCCATACATTATCCAGAGAGCCGGCGAAGCTGTATATTCAGAAGAAGGAAAGAAGCAGACAAAGGCACAGGTTGCTTACTACATGAACAATGCTAAGGTTATTATGGACGGACTTAAAAATGCAGGCTTCTCAGTAAGCGGTGGTGTTAACGCACCTTATGTATGGCTTGAAACACCAAAGGATATGACTTCATGGGAATTTTTCGATTACCTTCTTAACAATGCCAACATTGTAGGAACACCTGGTTCAGGATTTGGCCCAAGTGGTGAAGGATACTTCAGACTGACAGCATTTGGAACACATGAAAATACATTAAAGGCAATTGAGAGAATCAAGAATCTGTAGGGATTAGAAATATTTTAGAACATAAAAATACTACTTTATCGAATGAGATTACATCTGATAAAGTAGTATTTTTTGTTAAGTAGAAAAGTCTTTGGAATTTCTACTAATATTTGATGCTAACAACATCTTCTATTGAACATTCTAAAATCTTACACAAATATGCCAGGGTAGAAATATTTCTAATGATTTTTTGCAAATAAATGCAATATAGTCCCAAGTTGGTGTGTCTAATAAGTGAAAGGAGGGCAAATGTTTATGAAAAATGAGAAAGCAAAGTCTATAAGCGAAGACAAAAAGCTTGACGAAATGGAATTGCAAAGTATGCTTGAAGCTTACGGAAATGATATCTTAAGGCTTTGTACACTTTATTTAAAGGATAGGCATTTGGCGGAAGACGCACTACAGGAAACATTTATTAAGGTGTGGCAGAAATATCATACATATTTGGGACAGGCTAACGAAAAAACATGGATTATGAGAATTGCCATTAATGTTTGCAAAAATTATTTGCGAACAGCGTGGATTAAAAGAAACAGTGTTGTTCAAATAGAGGATATTGTGAAAGCTTCTCAGTGCCAGTACAGGCATATTGAGGAATCGGTTGATTTGCTGAATGCTATTTTGACATTGAAAGAAAAGTATAGGGTAGTGCTGCTTTTGTATTATTATCAGGAATTTACTGTAAAGGAAATTGCAGAGATTTTGGATAAAAAACAGTCAACGGTTTTATCTTTGATGAAAAGAGGGAGAGAGCAGTTGAAACAAAAGTTGCAGACAAATTATATGGAGGGTGAAAGATATGAGTTTTAGAAAAGATGTAGACGAAATGATGCAGAACGTTCAGGTTGATTATGAAATGACTAACAATATTATGAATAACACGGTGAGAAATAGTGGGAAAAAATATAGAGGTTTTAGGAAAAAAGCTATAGTTGTGGTGACGCTTGCAACGCTTTGTATAGGGACAATGGCAGTTGGAGTTAGCGGTTTTTCGGGTGCATGGAACAATATTGTTCAATTGATTCAGCACAAGGGAATCGAAATGGATGAGACACAGGCAGTTAATTTTTCAAAAAAAGGTTACATAGATGTTGCTGATGCTGACAAGGTTACTGCTACAAATAATGGAATTAAAGTGTCCTTAATACAGACTATTTCAGACAAAAAAGCTATTTATCTATATTTGAAAGTTAAATCTGAAGATAAAAAATTAAATAATGGAATGTCTTTTGTAGGGGCAAAAATTAATATAAAAGGTTTTGGAAATATAGACGGTGTTGCAGGAGATTTAAATGTGACTTCTGATTATGAAGGCGTGTTTGAAGTCAGAATGGATGTTTTATCAGAATATAAAGAAAAAAACTTAGATATTGACGGAAAAGATATTGAATTAACTCTTAATTGTTTACGCCAGGTGTACAAAACATCAGCTGATTATAAAGTAAATGATGATATTGCCCAAGGTGAGTGGAAGATTAATTGGAAAGGCAAGAGCAATAATAGTAGCAAGGTAATTAAACCTAACCAAACTATTATTCATCACAAAAACAAGCTTACTGTAATTAAGATGGAAATTACACCGTTAACAGTTACTATTGATTTTGATTATCCTGCAAGAAAGGAATATGAGGAAATTTATATTCCATTTACTGTTGTTATGAAAGATGGAACAAAATATAAAACGACAGAACGTGGTTTTAATACTATTTTTTACGGCGATGTAATGGGTAAAAATTTAGCCATGAATATTAGCAAACCGTTAGATATAGACGAAATTGACTATGTGGACATAGCCGGACAACAGTACAAAGTGCAGTAGTTTTTTTCAAATATACGGGAGATTTGTGAAAACGTGAAGGACGCAACAATCCGTGAAATTAAATTTTTTGTGTTTTGAGAACTTAATTAAATATAAAAACCTGACCGTCGCAAACCGTTGTGGATTTTGCGGCGGTTGTTTACCTTATGACAAAAATTTGTTATAATGCAATAGATTAACTGGGAAAGGAGGAGAACGTTGTTAAGCAATTTATTCAAAAAAAGCGATAAGCCTAGCGCAGCAGTATTTGTAGACTATGAACATTGGTACTATGGATACAATAATATTTTTTCAATGAAACCTAATGTGCAGGAATGGTATGATGAACTTACAGAAGAATATAATGTTAAAAAATTAATGTTTTTTGGGGATTTTAATGGCAGCGCAATAGAAAAAGAATTACCTAAATTAGAAAAAATTACAAAAAATGTTGTGCACACCGCAAGCACTAAAGATGGTGTAGATAAGGATTTTACAGATTTTATTATATTAGATGCAATTTATCGTGAAGCGGCAAAAAAAGATTCGCCGGATGTATTTGTTATATTTACAGGTGATGCACATTTTAATTTGGCAATTAAGTATCTTCGTGAATTAAAGAAGAAAGTTATTATTTATGGCGTGAAGAGATCGTTAAGTAACAAGCTTAAATCTTCAGCTAACTCATATGTTGAAATGCCAAGAACAAATCAGGAACAGCACTATTATTACGATGCGATTTTGAAGTCATTATACATTTTAAAGAAAAGACGCAAAATGGCAACATATTATAAAACCATTGATAATGTTTCAGCACATAGTGGAGTTTCAAGAGAAAGAATACAGGCTGCACTTGACGACTTAATGAGTAATAAGTATTTGGCTGAAGAAGAGAAGCAATACAGAGGAAAGAAGCCAAAAGTACTTGTTGTAAACTGGGACAGACTTGAAGAAGAAGGTTTGTGGAGCAATAGCAATAGTTAGAGAATGTAGAAAAAAGCTCTAAAGATTGCAATAAGTGTAAATGATATGGTAGAAGAATTATAGGATTCTAAAGATTTACAATTTAAGAGAAAACATAACCACCACATTGGCAGAAATATGGGGCTGCCGGCGTGGTGGTTTTTTGGTGGCAAAAATTGTGTGTGTTTGAAGATTTCTCTTCTCATTTTTCGTACAAAGTCGTTCGGGGCGGTGTCTACACCACCGGGGGCCGGCATTTTGGCTCACCGACACGTAATCGTAGCCGAAAATACAAAGTCACCTCCAAAAAACAACAGAAAGCACACCCCATGGGATGTGCTTTCTGCAATACACATAAAAGTGTATCTTATTAAAATAAATTTCTCCAGAAAATACGGCTGTACAAATTAAAAATAAATCTAAAATAATTTCTAAATTGTATAAAACGAAATTAAATACTTCTATATCAAATAATCCTATATCTCACTATATCCATATCCGTTAACCAGTGCTTCTACAGGTTTGCCTTCCTTGCACATTGGACAATCACTGTGAGTAAATGCTTCATAGTTAGGAATATCATCTGCTCTAAATAGTGCATCAATTCTATGTCCGTTAATTGAATCAACTGCGCTAAAGATAGCTGAGATACCCTGAAGAATGCCACCGTAATATTCGATGCATTCAATGCTGTTGCGGACAGTCTTTCCTGTTGTTGCTGAAGCAAGAAGCAGAAGAACGTTCTTTCCATAGATTTCAGGTTTCAGGTTATCTCTGAAAATCATCTGTCCGTTGGAATTAAATTCAGGAGTGACGACGTAAATAGTCTTATGTGCGTTAGTTGATAAAACTCCTGCTCTGCTAAGCTCACTTGCAAGAAAAGCACCGATAACTTCGCAACCATCTAAACAAACAATTGTATCAATTGGCTTATCCATAACATTATAATAATCCTTCATGGCAATGGCGATTCGTTCAGCTTCGTTCTGACGTGTCTTCATAGTAGTCATGTCAAGATAATAATTAAGGTGTGAGTGATTAGTAACAAAATGCCCCGGAATAACTTTTAATGCAATGTTAGAGTCCTTTCTGGCATAGTATTTCACGATTTTGTTTTTAATCATAAAGGGCCTCCTTTCCGTAATCAATCTGGAAATTGATTACATGCCAATATTCAATTTTTAGCCGTACAAACTTATAAAACAATTATACAATAATCTCTGCTGTTTTCAATGAAAAAATATTCCAAACTGTCAAAAAATTCCACCCCAATTAATAAAGTGAAAAACTAATTGTCTATAAGAAATAAGATGAATATGTGTTAAATTTTCACAAAAATGCATATAATACAGAAATTGGTAGAAAATTTAGTAAAAAACTATTGATAAAAAGCGTTTTTAAAAACTATCATATCCTACAATACCAATAGGAAAAAGGGAGAGATGAAAAATGAGAGGTATTATTGAATTTTTAAAATATAGTTCAGTATGTATGTGCAATTCTCTTACATATTCACATAGCACAGTTAGAAAGCAGGTAGACTAATGGACTTTAATTTTATTAATGAGCATATACCCTTGTATGTGGAAGCAGCAAAGTTAACATTGATTATGGCATTTTGGGGGATTTTGCTTGCTATAGTTGTAGGCTTAATCGTAAGCCTGATTAGATATTTTAAGGTGCCGGTTTTAGACAAAATAGTTGGATTTTATATTGAATTGTCAAGAAACACACCGTTGTTGATTCAGTTATTTTTCTTATATTTTGGATTGCCAAAGGTTGGAATTGTACTTACATCGGAGCAGTGTGGTGTTATAGGATTGGCTTTCCTTGGAGGAAGTTATATGGCAGAGGCTTTTAGAAGCGGACTTGATAATGTGGAAAGCATTCAAATTCAGTCAGCACTAAGCCTTGGAATGAAAAAATCACAGGCGTTTAGATATGTGATTCTTCCACAGGCAGTTTCAAATTCAATTCCGGCATTTTGTGCCAACATTATATTTTTGATAAAAGAAACATCAGTTTTTAGTGCAGTGGCATTGGCTGATTTAATGTTTATTACAAAAGATTTAATTGGAATTTATTACAAAACAGATGAAGCATTATTTATGTTGGTTATTGCTTACCTTATTATTTTGCTTCCGATTTCATTGATTTGCAGTTTGGTTGAAAGGAGGGTTCGCTATGCAGAATATGGGGATTAGTGTGTTGTTTAAAGGCAACAATTTTCTAAGGCTATGCCAAGGACTTTGGGTAACATTGCGAATCGCTCTTATAGCAATGATTTTTTCAATTATACTGGGATTCATTTTGGGAATGATAATGACATCAAAAAACAAAGTAGTCAAATTGATTTGCAGAATTTATCTGGAAATTGTAAGAATTATGCCTCAACTAGTGTTACTTTTTCTTGTTTATTTTGGGGCAGCCAAGCACTTGGGAATGAACATGCCGGGAGAATTGGCGGCGGTCATAGTGTTCACATTTTGGGGCACAGCTGAAATGGGCGACCTTGTTAGAAGCGCACTTATTTCAATACCAAAGCACCAATACGAAAGCGGTTATGGGCTTGGTCTTACAAAATTGCAGGTATTTATTTATATTATTTTTCCACAGACTATAAGAAGGCTGCTTCCATCGGCAATCAATCTGCTTACACGTATGATTAAAACAACATCTTTGGTAGTGCTTATCGGTGTTGTGGAAGTAGTAAAGGTTGGAAAACAAATAATTGACGCATCAAGATATACCGCTAGCGACTCAGCACTTTGGGTATACGGTGCAATATTCCTTATGTATTTTGCAATATGCTTTCCTTTTTCAAGATTGTCAGCATTTTTGGGAAAAAAGTTAGCAGGATAGGAGAAAATTATGGCAGAAAAAATTTTGAAAGTTGAACATTTAAAGAAATCATATGATGGAAAAACAAATGTTTTAGACGATATATCTTTTGGAATCGAAAAAGGCGAGGTTGTGGTTATAGTCGGCCCGTCAGGTTGTGGAAAAAGTACTTTCTTAAGGTGTTTGAATAAGCTTGAAAGTATTAATGAGGGTGCACTCAAATTAGACGGACAAAATTATGAGAATGAAAAAAAGAACATTCATTTAATTAGAGAAAAAATAGGCATGGTTTTTCAAAGTTATGACTTATTTCCAAATATGTCAATTATGGATAACCTGACTTTGGCACCGGTTAAAGCTCAAAAAAGAAAAAAGAGCGCTGTTGAAAAAGAAGCCGAAAAGTTGCTTGAAAGGGTTGGACTTTTGGATAAAAAGGATAGTTACCCACGACAGCTTTCAGGTGGTCAGAAGCAGAGAGTTGCAATAGTAAGAGCATTGCTTATGAATCCGGAGATTTTACTTCTTGATGAAATAACAGCAGCACTTGATCCGGAAATGGTAAGGGAGGTTTTGCAAGTGGTGCTTGAACTTGCCCAAACAGGAATGACCATGATTATAGTAACCCACGAAATGGAGTTTGCGAAAGCAGTTGCAGACAGGGTTATTTTCTTAGATAAGGGAAAAATAGTAGAAGAATCTGAACCAAAGGAGTTTTTTGAAAATCCAAAGACGCAAAGGGCAAAACAGTTTTTAAACAGTTTTCAATATGAAACTGTTTAGATATAAAGCTGGTTAAATCAGCAAAAATTTTTTTTTTTTAGGAGGGAATCAAGATGAAAAAGAAAATTTACAAGACGGGAATTGCACACCATTTAGATGCACTTCGTGCAGGTGTGCAAGTAGGCAATCAATTCTCTTTGAGAATTGGTTACAAATTTAGGAGGGAATCAAGATGAAAAAGAAAATTTTAGGAGTTTTATTGGCAGCTGGTATTATTGCAGGAGTTATTACAGGATGTGGAAACAGCAATACTACACAGAATGGAGCAGAAAATGCAAGTCAGGCATCAGCTACGGCAAAGGCTAGAACTCTTGACGAAATTAAGAAGTCAGGCAAAATCAAAATTGGTGTGTTTAGCGACAAGAATCCATTTGGTTATGTAGACGAAAATGGAAAAGTTCAGGGGTATGATGTTTATTTTGCAAAGAGAATTGCAAAGGATCTTCTTGGTAGTGAAGATGCAGTTGATTTTGTTTATGTAGAGGCAGCAAGCCGTGTTGAATATTTAAAATCAGCAAAAGTTGACATTACATTGGCAAACTTTACAGTAACTGATGAAAGAAAAGAACAGGTTGATTTCGCACTTCCATATATGAAGGTGGCACTTGGAATTGTTTCACCACAAAAGGCAGAAATAACAGATGTAAATCAGTTAAAGGGAAAGAAATTAATTGTTGTTAAGGGAACAACAGCAGAAACATATTTTTCAAAAAACTATCCTGATGTAACACTTGTAAAATTTGATGAATATCAGGAAGCATATGATGCTTTGTTAGATGGCCGTGGAGATGCATTCTCAACAGACAACACAGAAGTTCTTGCATGGGCAAAACAGAACAAAGGATTCGTAGTAGGAGTTGAATCACTTGGAGATATTGACACAATTGCACCTGCAGTACAGAAGGGTAACACAGAGTTGCTTAACTGGTTAAATGATGAAATTAAGACATTGGCTAAGGAAAAATTCTTCCATAAGGACTTTGATGAAACATTAAAGAGTGTTTACGGAGATAGTATCGATCCTGAAAACCTTGTAGTAGAAGGCGGAGTGGTTGAATAATAAATAAGGGCCATACTTTAAAAATATAGTATATAATATGAAAAAGGCTGTTGCACTACTGATATATAGTTAGTGCCACAGCTTCTTTTCTACGGACTTCCTTAAGCCCTAAGGCTTTTTCATAAAAGTCCAAAGATTTTTTTAAGTCAAATACGTTATAATTTTCATGTACCATTTTAAAATTCATATAAATTTCCTCAAACATTAAAAATTTGTCCTTCATTATTAATCATCCGGATTTTTTCTTTATATTCAGGATGTGTATTAAGGAAAGAACTGATTATATCATACTTTCCCCAGCAGTGCATTGGAAATACAATTTGTGGATTAGTATGTTCCATAAATATCTCCAAACCTTCATATGCTGTTTCTTCAAGTCTGGGATCCAAAGGAACAAAGGCAACATCAATCTTTAAGTTATCCATTTTTTGAATTTCGCGGATATATAATTGAATCATATTATTTCTATAAGACTTAGGTTCTTCCTTCCAATACCAACAGTTTAAATCTCCTGCGTGATAATAAACCTTGTTATCATATTCTAACAGAAATGCTACACCTTCATCTGTAGACCTAAAAGTTGATATTTTTAAGTCCTTTCCATTAGGCAGCTTAAGCATTGTTTCGATATTCTTTTTCGTTATCAAAATGTTTTTCGCTAGGTCTATCCCCTGGTTTTCATATTTTTTTAGATGTCTTTTAAGGGGAATATCATATGACAACACATAACGTATATCCGGATAAATTTTAATAAGTTCAAAAATTTCAGGATTAAAGTGATCGTGATGTCGGTGACTGGAAAAAACAATAATGCTTTTATTATTCTTTAATTCAGGAATTGTGCCTTTAAAATAATCGAAAAGAAAATATGCATCTTCAGTTTCCAGTAAAAAACCACTATGTCCGATATATGTTACAGTCAAGGTAAGTCCTCCTATATGTATTTGATACTATAATAAATAATGTAGCATAATGGGGTTAGATCCATTTAAATTACATTATTAACTACAAGTTTATTTTTAAATATTGTAATTACAATCCATATGTAAGTCAAGTTATAAGGAAAGAACATTAATATGTTAATAATACAAAGTTTTTTACTGCTTTTTGTACGGAATAAAGCGTATTTCATTGATTTTTACACCGATATTTTGTAAGATATAGATTAAGTGTGGAAAAGTATGTAGATACTACAGAATAAAGAGGAGGTCATTATGGCTAATATTATTTCAGACGAAACAATAGAATACGTTGGAATTCTTGCAAAGCTTGAATTATCTGACGAAGAAAAAGAAAAGGCTAAAAGTGACATGGGAAGAATGCTTGACTACATTGATATGTTAAATCAGCTTGATACAAGCAATGTAGAACCTATGAGCCATGTATTTCCTGTAAACAATGTTTTCAGAGAAGATGTTGTTGTTAACGGGGATGATAGAGAGAATATATTGAAGAATGCACCGGAACAGAAGGACGGAGCTTTTGTAGTTCCAAAAACATTTGAAGAATAATAAGCTAAGATAAGAGAGGATATATTCATGAATTTGATGAGTTTGACAGCAGTAGAGCTGGGTAAAAAAATCAAGTCAGGCGAAGTCAGGGTTGTAGATGCAGTAAATGCAGCATTTGACCAGATTGAAGCTGTTGAGAAAGATATAAATAGTTATGTTACAGTTTATAAAAAAGAAGAAGTCTTAGAAAAGGCAGAACATATACAGAAATTAATTGATGAAGGACAGCTAACAGGTCCTTTGGCAGGTGTTCCTGTAGCAATAAAGGATAATATGTGTACAAGAGACAAGCTTACAACATGTAGCTCAAAAATCTTAGGAAACTTTTATCCAACATATTCAGCAGAAGCTGTTATTAATCTTGAAAAAGCAGGAGCAGTAATTATTGGAAAAACTAACATGGATGAGTTTGCCATGGGAAGTACAACAGAAACATCTTTCTATGGACCAACTAAGAATCCATGGAATAAAGAACATGTACCTGGTGGCTCATCAGGTGGTAGCTGTGCAGCAGTTGCAGCAGAAGAATGCTCATATGCATTGGGTTCAGATACAGGTGGATCAATTAGACAGCCAAGTTCATTTTGTGGTGTAACAGGAATTAAGCCAACTTACGGAACAGTATCCCGTTACGGTCTTATTGCCTATGGTTCATCACTTGATCAGATTGGACCTGTAGCAAAAGACGTTACAGACTGCGCAACAATTCTTGAAACTATTGCAAGCTACGATTCAAAAGATTCAACATCAGTAAAGAGAGATGATTACAACTTTACAGAAGCTTTAGTTGAAGATGTTAAGGGACTAAAGATTGGTATTCCAAAAGACTATTTTGGTGAAGGTCTTGAACCTGAAGTTAAAGAAGCAATTCTTAAGGCAGTCGATGTATTAAAAGACAAAGGTGCAATTGTTGAAGAATTTGATTTAAGCCTTGTTGAGTATGCAATTCCTGCATATTATGTTATTGCGTCAGCAGAAGCAAGCTCAAACCTTTCAAGATTTGATGGTGTAAAATACGGATACAGAACAGAAGAATACAACGGACTTCACAACATGTATAAGAAGACACGTTCAGAAGGCTTTGGTGAAGAAGTTAAGAGAAGAATTATGTTAGGTTCATTCGTTTTAAGTTCAGGATATTATGATGCTTACTATTTGAAAGCACTTAGAACAAAGGCACTTATAAAGAAAGCTTTCGATGAAGCTTTTGCAAAATACGATGTAATTATCGGACCGGCTGCACCAACTACAGCTCCTAAATTAGGAGACAGCCTTTCAGACCCAATTAAGATGTATCTTGGAGATATTTATACAATCTCAGTTAACCTTGCAGGACTTCCGGGTATTTCAGTTCCATGTGGACAGGACTCTAAAGGACTTCCAATAGGAATGCAGATTATTGGTGACTGCTTTAAAGAAAAAAATATTATAAGAGCAGCATATACATTTGAGCAGGCAAAAAATAGCTATGACAGATGTGATGTAGCAAAAGCAAGAGATTAGGAGGAGCAGCAATGAAACAGTACGAAACAGTTATTGGACTTGAAGTTCATGTAGAATTAGCAACAAAAACAAAAATTTTCTGCTCCTGTTCAACAGAGTTTGGCGGAGCACCAAACACACATACATGTCCTGTTTGTACAGGAATGCCGGGATCCCTTCCTGTTTTAAACAAGCAGGTAGTTGAATATGCCATGGCTGTAGGACTTGCAACAAACTGTAGCATTACACAGAATTGCAAGTTTGACAGAAAGAACTATTTTTATCCTGATAACCCACAGAACTACCAGATTTCACAGCTTTACAAACCTATTTGTACAAACGGTTATGTTGAAATCAAGGGTGATGATGGAGAAAAGAAACAGGTAAGAATACACGAAATTCATATGGAAGAAGATGCAGGTAAGTTAGTACATGACGATTGGAATGATTGCTCATTAGTTGACTTAAACCGTTCAGGAGTTCCGCTTATTGAAATCGTGTCAGAACCTGATATGCGTTCAAGCGATGAAGTTATAGCTTATCTTGAGAAACTTCGTCTTATAATTCAGTATCTTGGAGCATCAGACTGTAAGCTTAACGAAGGTTCAATGAGAGCCGATGTAAACCTTTCAGTTCGTGAATATGGTGCAAAAGAATTTGGCACAAGAACAGAAATGAAGAATCTTAACTCTTTTAAGGCTATTGCAAGAGCAATTGAAAATGAAAGAGAAAGACAGATTGATTTAATTGAAGCAGGAGAAGCGGTAATTCAGGAAACACGTAGATGGGATGATACTAAGGAATATTCTTATGCTATGCGTTCAAAAGAAGATGCTCAGGATTACAGATACTTCCCTGATCCTGACCTTGTTCCAATTATCATTAGTGACGAATGGATGGCTGAAGTTAAGTCAAAAGAACCTGAATTTAGAGATGAAAAGATGGCAAGATATATTTCAGAATTTAACCTTCCTGAATATGATGCTGACAT
>ERZ773103.386-NODE-386-length-48739-cov-5.060718_pt1 | contig 48739 bp, 41 predicted proteins | sample MGYA00511118_ERZ773103 | MGnify/ENA primary metagenome ERZ773103 (study PRJEB29015, sample SAMEA2737821) | human gut metagenome | biome: human gut; feature: human-associated habitat; material: faeces | place: China | collected 2012 ... | reverse complement strand
AAGTATTAACCGAATGCTTTAGCCTGAAGTTCGTTGCGTGAAGTAACGGCGCTAACATTCAAAAAAAGTAAAACTATGCCAAGATCAGTAAATCATGTTGCTTCAAAAGCAAGAAGAAAGAAAATTTTGAAATTGACCAGAGGTTACTTTGGTGCAAGAAAGAACGTTTGGACCGTTGCCAAGAATACTTGGGAAAAAGGTTTGACCTATGCGTTCCGTGACCGTAAGAACAAGAAGAGAAACTTCCGTGCTTTGTGGATTCAGCGTATCAACGCTGCCGCTCGTCTGGAAGGTATGTCTTACTCTAAGCTGATGGGCGCTTTGCACAAAGCTGGTATCGAAATCAACCGCAAAGTGTTGGCTGATTTAGCGATGAACCATCCGGAAGCTTTCAAGGCTATCGTTGCTAAAGCAAAGGCTGCATAAAAACAGTTAGCAGATAAATTACGAGGTGCTGATTACTCTTTTGGTAGTCAGCACTTTTTGTTTTCTGATACTCCGGGGAGGGGTTAAAACTTGAAAAGGACTTGAAACAATTTACTGCTTTTACTTGTTTCTTTCATAGAAACTCATTACCTTTGTTATAGAAAAAATAGCCGCATTGATTGGATCGGGAAACTCATCAATTTTTATGAAATACCGAGACAAGCTTCGCTTCTCAATGGCGGGCCACGCCCTTCGGGGTAACTCTTGAGTCGGTGGATTACAAAGAGGAGGAGCACTCAAATCATGTCATACGGAGTTTCATCACATCATCGGTGCGGCTTTCTATAAAAGAGGAACGGTAATCTGTTTGGATAACCGTTCCTCTTTCGTTTTATGCGGATGTGGGTGATTGTGAAACGATGATACGTGATGCTGAAACAGATGATGTGTCAAGGGAAGATAGATGATGTGTTTATACAAGACAGACCATCTGTATCGGGTGAACAGATGGTCTGTTTTGAAAAGAGTTTTTTTAAGTTTATTTGTTGTCCCGTAAGTCTTTTACCCTGACGGCTTTTCCTTCGCTCTGCGGCAAGGAACCTTTCTTTACCAACCGTAACTTCGGAGTTACCAGAATCTCGTCTTTCAGCTGGCGGGTAATGGCTTTGCTAATCTTTTGCAGCTCGATGTAATTGTCAGTAGAGAGGTCGCTAAGTTCAACTTCCACAATCATCTCATCCTGGTTATTGACCGTTTCGAGCGTGATGAGATAATTGCTGCCCAATTCGGGGAATTGTACCAGCACCTTTTCCACCTGCATGGGGAAGATATTGACTCCCTTGATGATGAACATATCGTCGCTACGGCCTTTGATGCGGTCTATACGGATGTGGGTACGTCCGCAAGGGCACTTGCCGGGCAGGATGCGGGTAAGGTCGCGTGTACGGTAGCGGATGAGGGGCATCATCTCTCTGTCCAGCGTTGTCAGTACCAGTTCGCCGATTTCACCTTCCGGTACGGGTTCGCCGGTTTCCGGGTTAATGATTTCGACCAGGTAGCAATCTTCCCAGAAGTGCATGCCGTCTTGTTCGGTGCACTCGAAGGCTACGCCGGGACCGTTCATTTCAGTCATACCAAAGCTGTTGTAGGCTTTGACGCCAAGCATGCGTTCAATCTTTCTGCGTTGCTCGTCTGTGTGGGGTTCGGCACCGATAACAAGCGTTTTCAGACTTGTGCCGGCGGGGTCCATCCCTTCTTCCTGGAATCCCTCTGCCAAGCGGATGGCATAGCTGGGAATGGCATGCAGGGCAGTGGTCTTGAAGTCGGTGATGAACTTTATCTGACGCTTGCTGTTTCCGGCAGCGGCAGGAACAGTCAGCGCACCCAGACGTTCGGCTCCATACTGAAAGCCCAGTCCTCCGGTGAACATGCCGTAACCGAAGGCCATCTGCGCCCGATCGCCCGGCACGACGCCCGCCATCTGCACGAGCCGCATGATGCAGTCGGCCCACATGGCCATATCGCTTTCGTTATAGCCCACCACGATGGGCTTTCCCGTGGTGCCTGACGACGAGTGCAGTTCCACCACTTCGTCCAGCGGCACGGCGAACAGGCCGTACGGGAAAGTGTCGCGCAGCACGGACTTGTCCGTGAACGGCAGCATGCGCACGTCCTCGAGCGTCTTGATGTCGGAGGGGGTCACGCCCGAATCGTCCATGCGTGCACGGTACCAGGGCACGCGCTCGTACGTCCAGCGAACCTGCGCGACGAGCTTCTCCAGCTGGATGGCGCGGATGCGCTTGCGCGAGGCGCATTCGACAGCCGGATTGTGGATGGGCAGGCTTGAGAAATCGCCTGCCGCGACGGCGGCCAAAGCCGCGCCTTTCACGGTGATGTCGGTCACGCGGATCACCGGCTTTCCGGCGCGACGGGGCGGGCGAGGTCGTCCTGCCCGATGAGCTCGACGGGCTGAGCCGCCAACAGCTTCTCGGCGCGCGCGATGTCCTTGACGGACAGCGCGATGTAGGTGGAGATGAGCGAATAGCTGTACGTCACGTTGATGCCGCAGTCGGCCATGATGCCCATGACGCGCGCCAGCTCGCCAGGCACGTCGTCGAGACGCGCGCACAGGACGTCGGTCTGCGTGGCCGCCGCGCCCATATCCTGCAGCACGGCGAGCGCCTTGTCGGGCGCATCCACGATGAAGCGCACGATGCCGTAGTCCCCCGTGTCGGAGGCGCTGTAACCGCGCACGCTGACATGCGCGTCCTCGAACGCATCGAGCACGCGGCGCAAGTGCCCGGGGCGGCTTTCCAAGAATACGCTGATCTGTTGAACGCTCACGTCTTAAGCCCCTTCCCCGCCCGCAGCCTCGCGAGCGAACGCGAGGCCCGCGCGAAACGCTGCCAAGTTGGCATCGACGGTCTTGGGAGGCACGCGGCGCGCGACGACGCGCTCCCATGCCTCTTGCGAGAAGTCGAGGCGGGTCGCCAACGCCCCGAGCAGCACCACGTTCACCGACTTCGGCGCGCCCACGCCGACGGCGATGTCTCCGGCCGGGATGAGCGTGGCGCCCGCAGCGGCCAGCGTCTCGCGCGCATGCTCGGGCATGGAAGCGCGCCCGATGAGCACGGGAAGCGGCTGGATGGACTCGTCGGCAACGAGAAGGTAGCCGCCCTCGCGCACGTTGGGAAGGTTGCGCAACGCCTCGGTGGTCTCGAAGGAGACGACGCAATCGGCGCATCCCGGGTCGGACACCATGGACTGCACGCCCGCGCGCCCGAAGCGCACGACCGTGGTCACCGCGCCGCCGCGCTGCGACATGCCGTGGATCTCGGACACCTTCGCGTCGTAACCGGATTCCAGCGCCGCATGGGCCAGGAGGTCGGCCGCCAGGATGGTGCCCTGGCCGCCCACGCCGCACAGAAGGACGGTGACAGTATCGTTCGAGGTCATCATGCGACGCCTCCTTTCTCCCCAGCGGGTTGCGCGATGGCGTTCCAAGCGCAGTACTGGGCGCACTGGCCGCAGCCGATGCACTGGGCGGCATCGATGAGCGCGTGGTCGTTCGCCGGATCCTTCGCGATGGCCGGACAGCCTAAAGTCGAGCACACGCCGCATGCCGTGCAGGCGTCGGTCACCGCGTAGGCGGGCTCGCGATGCCGGTCGATCAGCACGCAGGGGCTGCGGAACACGAGCACGGAAAGCTCCTCCGAGGCCACAGCCTCCTTGAGCGCGCGGCGAACGGCTTTGGCGTCGTTCGGGTCGACGGTGCGCACGTCCTCGACGCCGATGGCGCGCACGACGCCCTCGAGGTCGAGCTCGCGCGAGAGGCGGCCTTGCAGCGTCTCGCCGTTGAAGGGGTTTCCCTGGCGACCCGTCATGGCCGTGGTGCGGTTGTCCAGCACGCAGACGGTTCCGCGTCCTTGGTTGTACACGGTGGAGATCAGCGCCGACAGGCCCGAGTGCGCGAACGTCGAGTCGCCGATGACGCCCACGACGGGACGGTGGTCGGTGCCCGCCCAGGCCAGCTCGAAGCCATGCGACATGGAAACCGACGCGCCCATGTCGATGGTGGTGTCCATGGCGGACAGCGGCGGCAGCGCGCCCAAAGTGTAGCAGCCGATGTCGCCGGTGACGACGGCCTTCATGCGGGAAAGCTCCTTGAACACGAGACGGTGCGGGCACCCGGCGCACAACGCCGGCGGGCGGCCCGGAAGGCCGGCGGGCAACGGCTCGTGAGCAGGCTCCTCGAAGCCGAACGCCGCTCTGATGAGGCCGGGGGTCAGTTCGCCGTCGCGCGGCAGCGGGCTCTCGAACGCGGCGACCTCGATGCCCAGCGCCCGCACGCCCTCGTCCAGGTACTCGGAAGCCTCCTCCACCACGTAGAGCGCGTCCACGCTCTCGGCGAAGTCGCGCAGCGCCTGCTGCGGAAGCGGCCAGGTGAGGCCCAGTTTGAACACGGACGCGTCGGGCAGCGCTTCCACGACGTGCTGGTAGACGGCGCCGGCGCACACCACGCCCACGGCGCTCCCCTTGCGCACGACCTCGTTGTAGGGGCACTCCTCGGCCCAGGCGCGCAGCGCGTCGATGCGCTCCAGCTGCACCTTGCGGCGGGGCTTGGCGAACGCGGGCATCATGACCCACTTCGCCGGATCGCTTTCGTAGGGCTTGAGCGCGATCTCGGTGCGCTCGCCGGGCTCCACCGGCGTTTTCGTGTGCGACACGCGCACTGTGGAACGGATGAAGACGGGCACGTCGAAGCGCTCGGACACGTCGTACGCCTCGCGCGTGAAGCGCAAAGCCTCGGCGGAATCGGCAGGGTCGAGCATGGGGATGTGGGCTGCGCGTGCGTACCAGTGGGAATCCTGCTCGTTTTGGGACGAGTACATGCCCGGATCATCGGCAGCCAGCACCACGAGCCCGCCGCCCACGCCCGCGTATGCCGCAGTGAACAACGGGTCGGCCGCCACGTTCACGCCGACGTGCTTCATCGTGGACAGCACGCGCGCGCCGGCGACCGACGCCCCGATGCCCACCTCGACGGCCACCTTCTCGTTGACGCACCATTCGGCGTACACGCCGTCCTTCTTCGCGAACGCCTCGAGCGTCTCCGTCGACGGCGTGCCGGGATAGGCCACGCCGATGCGCGCGCCGGCCTCCCATGCCCCCTGGGCTATTGCCTCGTTGCCTGACATCAATTCCATGAGCGAACCCTTCCGTGTGATAAACCCACTGGGGAATTATACGGCAACGCGCACCGCCCGCCCCGGTCAAACGTCCAAAACCGAGCCGAACGGCGCGCGTTTTGCGCATGTTGCCATCCTGGGTGCAGTGCGAAGCGCGCCTGTCGACACGCGAGATCGCGTCTACTCCTCCTTGTAGACCAGGCAGAAGGCGCCGATCTGGATGACGTCTCCCGAGACGAGCCGGCGCGTTTCCACGCTTTCGTTGTTCACCCATACGCCGTTGAACGAGTTGGCGTCACGGATGACGTAGCCGCCGTCCGCAGGCTCGACCGAAGCGTGCTCGCGCGACACGGTCATATCGTTGAGGAACAGGTCGCACTGCGGGCTGCGCCCGATGGTGAGCGCCTGATCGCCCAGTTGGTAGGTGACCCCGGTCTGCGGGCCGCGCACCACGTGGAGGGCGGCAGCGGCCTGGGGGGCGGCCGCGACGGGCAGTGCATCGTCGCCGAACGACACCGGCTCGAAACGCTGGGTGGATCCGAGCAGCTTGAACCCGCAATGCGGGCAGACCGGAGCCTGCGAATCGATGGGGTTGTTGCAAACAGGGCACATGCTCATGGCGTATCCTCTCTTCAGTCCGGCGCTACGCTGCGGACGCGGTCTTGTCGATGACGAGCGGCGTCTCGTTGAGCGTGATGGAACGCGCCACTTCCTGGCCTCCGGAGAAGCTGCGGAACAGGCGGTCCCACCACACGCCCACGCCCTCGAAGAAGTCGGGCGCGTCGACGTCCTCGCATGCCACGAGGTCCATCGTGGCGATGACGGTGTTGCGCTGCTTGAAGGTGATCGTGCCCACCTTGTCGCCTTCCTTCACGTTGCCCGCCAGCTCGTCGAACTCGAGCGACTGGCTCACGTTGCCGTTCAAGTCGAAGATGGTGACGGCTGCCGCAGGGTCGCGCAGCGTCGCCTTCACCGTCTTGTCGATCCAGCCGGAATGGGCCACCTCGGCCACCACCGGCACCTCGGTGCCGTTCATCGTGGCGGTTTCGGGGCTGTTCGCAAGCTGGTAGGATATCTCGTGCTGGTACACCCATTCGCAGAGGCTCTCGGCGTCTTTGAAACGCTGCGCCTCGGAGGACGAGTTGATGACGATGGCGTACAGCTCGCGGCCGTCCTTGTTGGCGGCGCCCGCGAACGACGGGCCGGCGAGCAGGGTGACGCCGGTCTTCACGCCTATGGCGTACTCGTAGATGTCGAAGAACCCGTCGGTGGTCTCAAGGTAGATGTCGGCCTTCGCGCCGTCGGCGCGCGTCACCTGGATGGTGGTGCTCCCGCCGCCCACAGCCGCGCGAAACGTGTCGTTGGTCATGGCGTACTGCACCACTTTCGCCACGTCGGCCGCCGTGCTGTGCAAATCGCCCGCGTAGGCGTCGAAATCAAGCCCGTGCGGGTTGTCGTACACCGTGTCGGTGCAGCCCAGCTCCTGAGCCTTGGCGTTCATGGCGTTCACGAACACGGCTTCCGGATCGGACGTGCCCGGCTCCATGAGAGCACCGATCGTCTCGGCGATGGCCACGGCGGCATCGTTGCCCGAAGGCACGAGCAGCGCCTTGAGCGCCGCATCGAGATTCATGACGTCGCCCTCTTGCAAGCCCGCCGACGACTCGCCTACCGCGGCGGCGGCGGCGGAAACCGTGACGGGCGAATCGAGCGACAGGAGCCCGTCCTCCACGGCATCGAGGGCAACCACGCCGGTCATGATCTTCGTGATGGACGCGATCTGCGTGGGGCTTTGGGCGTTGCGTTCGAAGTACACGGTGCCGTCGGCCCCCATGACCATGGCGTACTCGGCGTCGATGCTGGGGCACTGCGCCACGGCCAGGCCGCGTGCATCGACCGTTTGGCCGTATACGACGTCTGCCTTGCGCACGTCGGCGAAGGCGGGTGCCGTCCAAGCGGCGCCCGAAAGCGCCAGCGCGCAGGCGAGCGCGCATGCTAGAAGGCGCGCTCGCCCGACGGATGCGATATGCTCGAAGAAGTTAGTCAATGCGGTAGATGTCCTCCGGTCGCACCGGCTCGAAACCGGCATCGGTCAGCTTCTGCTCCAGGTCGTCCGAACCGTCGGCCTTGAGCACGTCGACGGCGTAGTCCTCGTTCACCGAGAAGCAGTAGCCGTACTCGACGTTGGCGTCCTGCTCGTCCATGAACTCGAGGAGCTTCGCCAGGCCGCCCGGCACGTTGGGAACGCGCACGGCCAGCACCGGGGTGACGGTGGCGCGGTAGCCCTGCTCGCGCAGCGCTTCGGCTGCGGCCTCGGGCGTGTCGGTCAGCATGCGCACCACGCCGAAGTCCGACGTGTCCGCCAGGTTCAGCGCGTGCATGTTGATGCCCGCGTCGGACACGGCGCGGCAGGCGGCCGCGAGGCGGCCCTTCTCGTTCTCGAGGAAAACGGTCAGCTGCGAAATCATGCCTTCTTCCCTTCTCTCAGGTCGATGATGCGCTTCGCCTTGCCCTCGCTGCGCTCGATGGTCTTCGGCTCCACGATCTTGATGTCCACGGCGATCTGCAGGTTGCTCTTGAGCTCGGCGGCCAAGCGGCGTTTGAGGTCCTGGAGCTTGCGGATCTCGTCGAACGGGAATTCGGGCACCGTCTCCACGTCCAGCTCGACGTGGTCGAGCGGGCCCTTCGAGGTGAGGATGATCTGGTACTGCGCCGCGATCTCCGGGAAGCTGACGATGACCTGCTCGATCTGGGACGGGAACACGTTCACGCCGCGCAGGATGAGCATGTCGTCGGTGCGCCCCACGATGCGGTCGATCTTGCGGTGGGTGCGTCCGCACGCGCACTCCTCGGGGATGATGCGCGTGACGTCGCGGGTGCGGTAGCGCACGAGCGGGCAGCACTCGCGCGTGAGCGTGGTGAACACGAGCTCGCCGTACTCGCCGTCGGGCAGGGGCTTGAGCGTATCGGGATCCACGATCTCGGCGTAGAAATGATCCTCCGCCACATGCAGGCCGTGCGATTCCGCGCACTCCATGGCCACGCCCGGGCCCATGACTTCGGACAGACCGTACACGTCGCAGTACTGGATGCCCAGCTTCTTGCGGATGTCCTCGCGCATGCTTTCGGAGGCGGGCTCAGCGCCGAAGATGCCGGCCGAGATCTTGAAGTCGACCGCCGGGTCGTATCCCATCTCGATGGCGGTGTCGGCGATGAGCAGCGCATAGGAGGGCGTGCAAGCGAGAATATCGGTGCCCAGGTCCTTCATCATCTGGATCTGGCGCTTCGTGTTTCCCGAGGAGGTGGGGATGACCGTGCAGCCCGCGGCCTCGCCGCCGTAGTGCGCGCCCAAGCCGCCCGTGAACAGGCCGTAGCCGTAAGACACCTGGATGGTGGAGTCCTCGTTGCCGTTCACCATATGGATGCCGCGCGCGAAGCAGTCGCCCCAGTTCTTGAGGTCGTTCGCGGTATGCCCCACTACGGTGGCCTGGCCCGTCGTGCCCGACGACGCGTGGATGCGCGCCACGTCCTTCTGCGGCACGGCGAACAGCCCGAACGGGTAGGCGTCGCGCATGTCCTGTTTCACGACGAACGGGAACTTCGGCAGGTCCTCGAGGGTCTTGAGGTCGCCCGGCTCGACGCCGGCCTCCTTGAACGATCGCTGGTAGAACGCCACGTTGTCATAGGAGTGCTGCACGGTCTTCTTCATGCGCTCCAGCTGCAGGTCGCGCAGCTGCTCTACGGGCATGGTCTCGATGTCTGGCTGATAGTACACCTTGGATGCTCACCTCTCAATTGCTCGTGACGTTGGATGAAGAACCCTCCGTCGCAGCGTCGCTTTTTCCGTCGCCCGCGACTTTGGGACCCTCGACGACGACCTCCGTTACCGGATCGTACACGGAGCTGAACGGATCTTCGTGCAGAACCTCGCCGGATTCGTCCTTGACCGTACGGATAATGGTGATGGTGCGCCCATCGGTTCCGCGCGTCTTGACGTAGCTCGCGTTCGGCGCGAGCGTATCGTCGATCGTCGTCCTCGTCTCGTACTTCCGGCCTTCGCCCCAGTCGCCCGTCGTCGTGGACACCTTGTATCCGGGGTCGACTCCGTATAGTGTAGCCGTTACGGACCCGTCCACACAAGAAAGACGCACCAAAACATCGCTAGCGGAATCGTTTTGCCATACGAAGTCAAGATCGGGCCAGCTGACCGCCGCATCGCGCCCCGTGGGGTAGCTGGCGATGTACAGCGAGTGGTTGTGCCTCGTGAGCACGGGGAATCCTGCATCGTACACGGCGTTGAACACGGTGGTGGCCACCTGGCAGATGCCCCCGCCGATGGCGTCGTCGTACTCGCCGTCCACGATGGCGCCCGCGCCCTTGAAGCCGCGCTCCTCGGTGCTGCAATCCCCCGCCGTCCCGTTGAACGACCAGCTGTCGCCGGGCTTCGCCACGGAGTCGCTGAGGTACTGGGACACGAGCGCGATGTTGTGGTTGCGCGCCTCGGTGCCGGGGCCTGTGGCGTACTCGGTGGTGTAGGAGGCGATGGCGCCGATCACCCCGAGATCCATCGCCTCGTCGAACGGCATCGCCTCAGGTGCGGGACCGGAGCCGATGGCCACTTCGACCGGCGCGCCCGCTCCCACGCCGGTACGCGCTTTGCCGTCATCGCCGAACAGCGCGGCATCCAACAGCCCCGTAGCTTCCGCGACTAACGGAATAGCGCCCTCGCCATCGGTGCGGACGATCACATCGTCGTCTGCGACCTCGAACGACACGTGCACGGGATCCCCTTTGCCCACCTCGGCGACATGCGCCAGCAGCGCAGGCTTCGCCTTGGCGGCATCGACGAACGCCGCGAGAGACGATCCGTCGATGCGCGTGGACACCCAGCTGCCGATGTCCGAAGCCGACGCGCTCCAAGCGGCGCCTTCGTACGTGAACCGCGCCCCGTCGGCAATGGCCGCGTTCACAGCGTCGCATGCATCCTGCGCGGCGGACTCGTCGATGCGCAAAGGCGCATGCTGGGCTCGGGCGACGAACGACCCGCTACCGTCCTCCTGACCGAGCAGCAGCTCGTCGAGCGTCCGCCTGAGCTCGTCGCGATCCACCATGAAGCCGTCATGGCCTTCGGTGACCGAAGCCGTGCCGTCCTCCACGACGATCCCGTAGTCGACGCGCGGGTCGCCGATGGCCGCGTCGATGTCGGAAGCCAGCGACTCCACCGCCGTCTCCGCATACGCGGCGCGAGGCTTCAGCTCGCGGCCCGTCGCCAACGCAGCGAGACGCGCCAGGATGCCGCCGTCCTCGCGACCCACGGCGAGCGCCTCGGCGGCCAGCTCGTCGGAAGGAACGCGCGCCTCGAGCGAGGCCGCGTCGGCCGTCCAAGCAAGCTTGTTGGCGCGCGCCTCCTCCAACGCCAGCTGCTCGGCAAGCGCCGCGTCCTGCGCGGCGGCCGTCTCGTCGGCGATGCGCGCCTCCGCTTCGTCGTTCGCGTAGATGGTCACGCTGCCTTGGGCCAGGCGCGCGCCGTAGACCTCGTCGATGAGGGCGGCCAGCTCGTCGGCCGTCTTTCCGGCGGCGTCGATCTGCCCCACCCGCACGCCGGGGTAAGCTTTGTTCGCGTTTACGGCGAAGTCCGCAACGCCGAAGACGAGCAGCGCCGCGCACACGAAGACCACGGCGAGCGCGATGCGGCTGCGCGCCACGAGAGCCGCGAGCGCGCGGAGCAACGTCGCAAGCCCCTTGCCGACCAGGGCGAGCAAGGACAGCAGCACGCCGCCGACTGCGCCGAGCGCTCGGCGCGCGGCGCAGTCGGCGGGATTCGAGCGCGGCGCCTCCTTCGTCCAGACGGCGGGCGTGTTGTAGGAACGGGAACCGCGCGGCCGTTGCGCGGAAGAACGAGCCTGCCGCGACCCCTTGCCCGCGTTCGTCCCGCCGCGGCGGGACGGCGTCGTCGGAGCGCGCCGCGGCGCGGAGGCGGCGGGACGCTGGGGGGCGCGCTCGCGCATCTCGCGCGCAGATGGCGCTCGGCGAGCAGGATCGGGTCGTCCGGTGCGGCTCGCGTTCGCTTTTCTGGGCGTCCGGGCGGCCATGCGCTACCGCGTGCTCTCCGCCTGCGCATCCTTGACAGCACGCAGCTTCCGCAGTGCCGCAGCGATATAATACGCGGTAGTGACCAGCCCCAGCGCAAGTCCGGCATATACGAACCAGATGCCCCACGAACAGGGCAGCCCGTTCAAACCCGGCAACCAAGCCGCGTCCACGAGACCGAGTCCCGGTACGAGCGGCCAGTTCAGCAGCAGGCCGGCGAAGCCGACGAACAAGAGCGTCGTGGCCACCTTGCCCGGAAAGATGACGGCCACGCGCACGCGAAAGCGCTTGAGCAGCACCGCGCCGCCCACGAGCAGCAGCAGATCGCGCACGAGCACCACGAGGATGATCCACAGCGGCAGACGTCCCACGAGGAACAGGCCGCACACGCCCGAGATCATGAGGATGCGGTCGACCGCCGGATCGAGCAGCTGGCCCAGACGGGACACGGCATTCGTCCGGCGGGCGATCTGCCCGTCGATCCAGTCGGTGCCCGCTGCCAGCGCGTACAGCAGCGTAGCCGCGACGTTGAAACCGTTGAGAAGCAGCACGAGGAATACGGGCACGAGGCACAGCCTGACGAACGAGATGATGTTCGGCACGGTGAAGATGCGGTCGCTCACCTGGTCGGCTGCGCAGCCCTCATCCTTCTGTCCCATACGAGCATCCTTCCCTTCCGCGCCGTCTCTCGACGCAAAAACCGGGCCATGCGCTCGGGCCCGGTAGAACGTGTTCCGATTTGCACCATTCTAGCAGGTTTCCCCAGAACCCCGTCCTTGTTCACGTCTTCAACGGGATTTCCATTCGCCCGCGCACCTCGCGCGACGACGGCCAGAGAGTTCCCCTCTGGCGCGTTCGTTTGGTTCATGCACGCTTTTGTCAAGCAGGTGCGGGCATATGGATCCCTTTCGCTTGACAAAAGCGTGCATGAGGAACTGCATCCCTGGGGCCGGAAACGAAAGAAGACCCGGGAACCGTCAGGGCTCCCGGGTCTTCGCAGTTCCGACGGGACTCGTCTTACGCCGTTTTCTTGGTCTCCGGAACCTCGAAGGAGTCGACGTGCTTGCTCGTCGCCGGCGGCGTGTACGTGGGCTCCATGGTCAGGCAATCCTTCGGGCATTCGCGCACGCAGCTGCCGCACTGCACGCAGCGGAAGCGGTCGATGGTCCAGGTGCGCGCCGGCTTGTCCACTACGATTGCGGCGCAGGGGCAGCGCTTCTGGCAGATGCCGCACAGGATGCATCGGTCAACGTCGTTCACCACATGGCCCTTGAGACCCGCGGGAGGGGTTTTCGTCTCGACGGGGTACATGAGCGTCTCGGGCTTCTTGAACAGGCCCCCGAGGGTCATTTTTCCCAGCTTGAAGCTTCCCATGGTCCTCCTACCTTTCCGTGCAGCTGATGCAGGGGTCGATGGTGAGCACGATCATGTTGACGTCGGCCAGGTCGCACCCGGCGAGCGCCGTGGCCATGCCGGCCAGGTTCTGCGACGTCGGCGTGCGCATGCGCATGCGGTCGAGGAACTTCGACCCGTTGCCGCGCGCATAGTAGTAGCATTCGCCGCGAGGCTGCTCCACCACGTTGGCGGCCTCGGCACCGGCCGCAGGGGAGCCCTTCACGTCGACGGCGATGTCGCCGGCGGGGATCTTGGCGATCATCTCCTCGATGATATCGATGGACTGCAGCACCTCGAGCGCGCGCACCTTCACGCGAGCGTAGCAGTCGCCTTGGCCGTCGAGGATGGGCTGGAAGTCGGACAGGAAGCCGTAGCCGCCGTTGCCCAGCATGCGCGCATCGTAGTTCACGTTGGAGGCGCGCGCGAACGGACCCACCATGCTCTGGGCCAGCGCATCCTCATGGCTGATATAGCCCACGCCAACGGTGCGGTTCTTCACCGAACTGTCTTTAAGGAACGCGTTGCACAGCTGGCGGTATTCGTCCTTGATGCCCTCCAGCACGCGCTTCATCTCGGCGAACTGCGCGTCATCGATGTCGCGGACCACGCCGCCCACCTTGACGACCGAGAAAATGACGCGCCCGCCGGTGGTCTTCTCGAAGATGTCCAGCACGCGCTCGCGCAAACGCCAGCAGTGCATGAACAGGCTCTCGAAACCGAATGCGTCGGCCGCGAGTCCCATCCACAGCACGTGGGAGTGGATACGCGAAAGCTCGTGCCAGATGACGCGCAGGTACTCGGCGCGCTCGGGGATCTCGACGCCCATGAGCTTCTCGACGGTCTCGGCGTAGCCCATGGAATGCCCGAACGCGCAGATGCCGCAGATACGCTCGGCCACGTAGATGAACTGGTTGTAATCGCGCGTCTCCACGAGCTTCTCGAGGCCGCGGTGGATGAAGCCGATCTGCGGAACCGCCTCGATGACGGTCTCGTCCTCCACCACGAGATCGAGGTGCAAAGGCTCGGGCAGCACCGGATGTTGGGGGCCGAACGGGATGACGGTCGCCTTTCCCATGCTACTCACCTTCCTTTTCTGTTTCCGTCTTCGCCGCTTCGCGCGCGGCCTTGGCTTCCAAAGCGGCCTTCACCTTGGCTGCTTTCTCAGGGTCGAGGTTCGCGATCTTCTCATCGACGGCCGCCTGCTTCGCCGCAGCCTCCTTCTTGGCCTTCGCGGCGATGGCCGCCTTGACGCGGGCGACCTTCTCGGGATCCACGCCGGCCAGGCGCGCGTCCAGGTCATCGGAGCCCGAAGGCTTGATGACGTCGCCTGTCGGCTTGGACTTCGCCTCGGGATGGCTCGCCACGTACGAGGCCTCCGCGGCCTTCGCAGCGCGCTCCTTGGCGGCTTTCGCCTCGGCCACCTTCCTCGCCTTCTCGCGAGCCGCCTTCTGCTCCGGCGAGATGATGGTCATGGGCTCTTTCTGCGCGAGCGCGTAGAAGTTGCCGCCGAAGTCGATGGCGATGCCCTCGATGTCCACGCCGAACAGATCGTGCGCCTCGTTCTCGAACACGAACGCCGCCAGGAACTGATCGGTGACGCTGGGTACGGTCGTGCCCTTCTTCACGCCTTTGATCTCATGGTTCGTCAGCACGCCGTCCTTCATGAACGAGTATACGAGATCGATGCCTTCCTCGGTGTTCACGCACAGCATCTGCACGAAGCGCGCGCCTTCCGCCTTCTTTTCCGCTGCGAGCGCCGGCAGGCCCTCGATGGTGAGCGGGATGAATTCCGATTGCAGGGTCACGTTTCTCACGCCCCTTTCTTTTGCGCCTGCAGGGCTTTCGATTTTTCTTCCAGGATACCGAGTCCCTGCACGACCGCATCGATGATGGCCTCGGGGCGCACGGCACAGCCGGGCGCGTACACGTCCACGGGGATGGCCTGGTCGACGCCGCCGATCACGTTGTAGCAGTCGTGGAAGATGCCGGCCGAGCATGCGCAGATGCCGCACGCGATGACCACCTTCGGCTCGACCATCTGGTTGTAGATCTCCTGGACCACGCCGATGTTCTGCTCGTTCACGCTGCCCGTGACGAGGAAGATGTCGGCGTGCTTGGGGTTGCCCGTGTTGATGATGCCGAAGCGCTCCACATCGAACCCGGGGCACAGCGCGGCCAGCACTTCGATGTCGCAGCCGTTGCAGCTGGAACCGTCGTAGTGGATGACCCACGGTGATTTGGTTGCATACGTCATAGGTGCAGCTCCTTTACAGGTAGGCCAAGAACGCGATGTTCACGCCGCCCGCGACGAGGGCCACGCCCCACGCCGATGCCAGCAGGGCCTGCCACTTCACGCGAGCGAAGTTGTTGTCGATCCAGATCTCAAGGAAGTACACGAGCACCACTACCACGAGCGCCAGCACGATGGACAGCGGGTTGCCCCAAAGGAAGAACAGCGCGGTCCAGCCGAGGAACAGCACGTTCTCGCACCAGTGCATGATCTCCACCTTCGCCAGCGTCTTGCCGCTCATCTCGGTGGTGATGCCCTTGACGATCTCCTGATGCGCATGATGCGAGTACGACAGGTCGAACGGCGACTTGCGCAGCTTGATGGTGAGCACGAACAAAAAGCCCAGGAATACGAGCCAGATATTGGTCACTACGGGCGCGTCGAGGAAGAACACGCCTGCGGAGTTGAAGGTTCCGGCCGCCATGTAGAACGCCACGGCCATGAACAGCACCATGGGCTCGTACGCCATGACCTGCAGCGTCTCGCGGTTCGCGCCGATCTCGGCGTACGGCGAGCGCGTGGAGTACGCGGCCACGATGAAGAACAGGCCCGACAGCGTGATCACGAACACGCTCATCAGCAGGTTGCCGCCGGAGAAGAAGATGCCGCCGGCGATGAGGGTGAACACGAGGGCGCACGTGATGTAGGTGCCCTCGGTGGAGTTCACCGACACGTTGTCCTTCTCGATGAGCTTGCGGACATCGTAGTACGGCTGCAACAGCGGGGGTCCCACGCGACCCTGCATACGAGCCGAGATCTTGCGGTCGAGACCGGCGAGCAGGCATCCCAGAACCGGCGCGACGATGGCGAAGACGAGGGTGCCGATAAGAGCGAAGAGCATTGTCATGTCAGATCACACCCTTTCCTAGAACAATCCCGGAACGCCCACGGCCGCCGCCGCGAATGCGATCACGATGATGACGGTGCAGCACGCGGTGCCGAACGGCGACAAGCGCTTCTCGCCGAAGATGCCCTCGAGGTACCAGTTGCGCGCCGATGCGGTGGATTCGCCCGACAGCGAGTTGGAGAACGTGCGCTCGGCGTTGTCGCGGCTCACGCCTGCCAGGTAGATGTCGACCTTCTTGGCCTTCGAGCGGCCGAGTCCGGCGAACAGAACCACGGCGATGAACGCCGACAGGATGGAGGCGATCCACAGGTTGGACGACGAGATGTCCTGGCCCACGGTGCCGAACACGCTGTAGATGTACGGTTCCACCACAGCCCACGAGATGATGGGCAGTCCAATGCAGCACAGGATGACGAGCACGGCCATGACCATGATGGCCACCCACTCGCTGGAATGCACCTTGGCCTCGACGTTCTCGGGACGAGCGGCGATGCCGGAAAGCTTGCCCAGCCACTTCGCCCAGAACATGAACGTGGCCGCGGAGCCGAACGCCAGAAGCACGATGAGCGCCACCTGACCGGTATCCGCGAAGGAGACGAGCGTGGCCCACTTGGCCAGCAGCATGCCGAACGGGGCGATGAACATGCACAGGATACCCAGCATCATGAAGCGGGCTAGACGCGGCATGCGCTCGAACAACAGGTCCATGTCCTCGATGTCGCGGCTGCCGATATGGTGCTCGGCGGTGCCGACGCACAGGAACAGCAGCGACTTCGCGATAGCGTGGAACAGCACGAGGAAGGCCGCGGCCCAGACCGCCTCGGGCGTGCCAACGCCCGCACAGGCCACGATCAAGCCGAGGTTCGCGATGGTGGAGTACGCCAGCACGCGCTTGGCGTTCGACTGCGAGATGGCCATGAACGAGCAGAACAAGAACGTGAGGCCGCCAACGAGGATGACCATGACGGACGGAACGGGACACGCCATCATGATGGGCGCCAGCTTGATGAGCAAGAAGACGCCCGCCTTCACCATGGTCGAAGAGTGCAGCAGCGCGGACGTGGGAGTGGGCGCCACCATGGCGCCGAGGAGCCACGTGTGGAACGGCATCTGCGCAGCCTTGGTGAGGCCGGCGAACGCGAGCGCCGTGACCGGCAGCACGACCATGCCGGGGTTGGCGATGCCGATCTGCAGGAACTCGAGGAACGACAGCGTGTTGAACTGGATGGCCATGACGTACAAGGCCGCCAGGAAGGCGATGCCGCCCAGCAGGTTCATGATAATCTGGCGGAAGGCGTTCTTGATGGCCTCCTCGGTACGGGTGAAGCCGATGAGGAGGAAGGAGCACACCGTGGTGATCTCCCAGCCGGTGAACAGCCACAGCATGTTGTTCGAGAACACGATGAGGAACATGGCCGCCAGAAAGACGAACATGAGGGCGAAGAACGTCGGCCGGCGGTCCTTCGCGCCTTCCGGCTCGTGCGCCTGGAAGTCTTCCATGTAACCGAGAGCGTACACGCAGATGCCGGAGCCGATGACGCCGATGATGAACGCCATGAGCAGCGACAGCGAGTCGAGGTACAGCCCTTCGGTCACGAGGACGTCGTGGGCGAAACCGAACTCGAACACAAGCGAGCCGACCACCTGGACGGCTGCGAGCACGCAAGCCCACAGGTTCTTGTACTTGATGCCGAAGTACAAGATGGCGGCAGCGATGAGCACGCTGACGGCCATGCAGACGTAGTCGACCACCGGGGAGTAGAAATCATACGTTATCCACGGAGCTCCCAGATAGGACACGACGAGCCACACCGACGCTAACCCGATGACGAGCGCGGAGGCTCCCACAATCACGTTTCTCGCTCGGTTGTTGCGCACGACAAGCAGAACGCCGGCAACAACCAGCGGGAAAAGGATTAAAAACCCGAGCATAGCCACGTAGCTTCCCCCTTTACCTTTACCGATTGCACTTGAACAATAAAAGCGAGCGATATCGCCCGCCAGGCCACTCTACCAGAGAAAAGTAAACGGTCGGATGACATGGCCCCTCCGGAGGCGATTGCTCGGTAAAAGGGAGCCAACGGCGAACACGGATTCAATCAGCGGCGAGACGTTGAGGGCAAACGGTTTCGCATTGACGAGCCGCTTCTTCTCCGTTACCCGACCGTTATTTCATTGTGCACGCACACAAAACACGAGGGAACGGCTCGAGCCGCTAGGCTCGATGGAGGCCATTCGAGCCCTCCCCCGCTTCCGCAGCGCGCAGGCGCCGCCATTCGAAGGCGAGAAAACCGCTTACGATGAGCGTGGATGTTATATCGGATATCGAGGGCGCCAGCCACACGCTCTCAAGCGCCGTGATGGGCAGCATCTGCGGCAGAACGAGCGGGCAGAACACGAGCAGCGGAATAAGGAACAGGATCTGGCGCGTGAGCGTGAGCACGGTCGCTTTCGCCGCCTGGCCTGTGGCGTCGAAGTAGTTCGAGCCGATGGTCTGAATAGGCAGGATGGGAATGAACATGAGGTACAGCACAAGCGCCCAAGCCGTTTCCTTCATATATATCTCGGGCAAGCCGAACAAGTGCGCGTACAGGTCGGGTGCGAGGACGACCGTTGCCCACAAAGGCGTCGTGATGGCGATGCCCAGCACTATGGCCTGCACGAGCACGAGCTTCATGCGGCCGTAAGCGCGAGCGCCGTAGTTGTAGCCCACGATAGGTTGCGCCCCCATGGCGATGCCCATGGCCGGCATGAACGTGAACAGGCCTACGGCCGACAGCACGCGCATCACCGCAAGCGCTCCGTCCACGCCGAGCGCATCGGCGGCACCGTACAGCACCAACAGGTTGTTCTCTATCATAGACGACACGGCGAAGCCCAGTTGCGTGACGCACGGAGCGATTCCGAGGGCGCAGACGCGCAGCGCGATGCGCGGGTCGAGCGACAGCGACGGACGGCGCAAAGGCATGGGTGAGCCCTTCTTGAGGAAGAACTGCATCACGAACAGAGCCGACAGCGCCCATGAGCACACGGTGGCCAGCCCGGCGCCGCGCATGCCGCCGTCGAGCACGATGATGAACAGGTAGCCCAGCACCACGTTCGCGCCCGTTCCGACGAGCATGGAGCCCAGCGCTCGGTTGGGGTGCCCTGCCGTGCGGATGAAGTTGTTCATGCCGAACGCGATGAACTGCAGCGGGCAGCCTGCCACGATCACCGTCATGAAGTCGAGCGCGAGCGGCAGCACGGAGCCGTCGGCGCCCGAGTAGCGAAGGATGGGCTCGAGCGCGAAGATGGCGATGCCCCACAGCACCGCCGTGGCGATCAGCAGCAGCACGAAGCTGTTGCCCATCACGCGTTCCGCCACGCCCTTCTTGCGCTCGCCCAGCTTGATCGCCGCCAGCGCGTTGCCGCCCACGCCCACGAGCATGGCCACGGCCACCATGGCCGTCATCATGGGATTCGCGACCGTGGTGGCGGCCAGGCCGTCGGCGCCTACCGCATGTCCCACGTATACCGCATCGATGACGTTGTACAGCATCTGCACGAGCATGCCCGCCACCGCCGGGATGGAGAACTCCAGAAGCAGCTTGAAGGTGCTCTCAGTGCCCAAACGGTCGATCTTCCGATCGCTTCTCGACTTCGGTGCGATCTCGGCGACGACGCCCTCGCCGTCCACAGCCTCTTCGGTTCCGTGCATGATTCTTCGCTCCATACGTGCGCGAGCATGCGGCCCGCCGCTCGGCGCCGCGCGAAGCGGGCCGTCGGATGGGCCGCATGCTCGATGGTTTCCCGGGTTGTCCCGGCAGACGGGCTTGCGGCGGAGCAGCCTGCGAGGGGCTCGACGCCTGGCAAGGATCGGGTCATCCCGATCCTTGCCAGTATACGCAAGCCGCCTGCCGAGAACAACCAGCAGATCAGGCGGCGCCGTAGACGAGGACTTGGGCGACCAGCAGGATGCCGCCGAAGATGAGCACGAACAGCACCATAGGCCACACGAACTTGAGCCACTTGGAGTACTTCATGTCCAGCATCGTGAGCGTGGCCAGCACGAGGCCGGTGGGCGCGAGGTACAGCATGGCGTATTGGCCCCACTGGTAGGCGCACACCACCACCGAGCGCGGGATGCCCACGGTGTCGGCCAGCGGCGCCATGATGGGCATGGACAGCACGGCCAAACCCGACGACGACGGCACCACGAAGCCCAGCAGGAAGAAGATCAGCATCATGACCAGGATGAAGACAGGTCCGGTCATGCCATGCACGAGCCCCGACGACCAGAACAGCAGCGTGTCGGAGATGAGCCCCTGCTCCATGATCAGGTTGATGCCGCGCGCGAGCCCGATAATGAGCGACACGCCCACCAGGCTTGACGCTCCGTGGATGAACGCATCCACCACCTTCTTCTCGGCGATGCCCGACAGGAACATGATGATGATCGCGATGGCCAGGAACGAGGCTGCCATCTGCGGGAACCACCAGCCCTGGCTCACGACGCCCCACACCATGATGGGGAACGCCGCCACGAACAGCACGAGGATTGCCTTCTTCTTAAGCGTGAAGCCGGTCGCGCGCGCCTCCTTCGTCTCCCCCGCCTCCACGTTGTACAGTTTGGCGAACTTCTCGCGATCCTCGTAGGTGTAGGAGAACGCCGGGTTCGCCTTGATCTTGCGGCTGTACCAGTACAAATACGCGATGACCACGATGGCGCCCACGACGCATCCCGCGATACGCCATTCGATGCCCTGCGTGAAGTTCACGCCCGCGGCGTTCGAGGCGATGACCACCGAGAACGGATTGATGGTGGAGAACGTCGTGCCCATGGAACCTGCCAGGAAAATGGCGCCGACGCAGATGATGGAATCGTAGCCGAGCGCCAGGAATATAGGCACGAGGATGGGATAGAAGGCGACGGCCTCTTCTTCGAGACCGCACGTGGTTCCGCCGAGGACCATGAGGGCGCTCACGAGGAACACGAGTAGGAACTCATGGCCCTTCGTCTTCTTCGTGAGGGCCATGAGGCCCGACTCGAACGCGCCGCTCGCGTTCACCACGCCGATAAGGCCGCCCAGCACAAGGATGAACACCATGATGTCGGCGGCCTCCACCGTGCCCGACACCATGCTCACCGTGATGTCGGCGATGCCTTTGGGCTGCTGCTCCAGGCGCTCGTACGTGTTGGGAACCGAGATGGGCTTGGACAGCGCGCCCGAGGTGAACTGGTCGATCCCGATGTTCACGCCGATAGCATCGAGCGTCTCCTGCGTGGCGGGCTCTTCGCTCACCGCGCCCTGGGGGCTCGTGATCTGAAGCGTGCCCGCGTCGGCGTTGTACGCGAGCTTCGCGTACTGGCCCGCCGGCACGAACCATGTAGCCGCCACCGCGACGATGGTGAGCGCGAACAGGATGGTGAAGGCGGTGGGGAAGCTGAGCTTCCTCTTCTTCTTAGGCGGGCCTTCCTTGGGCGAGGCGGTGCTGGTGGGCAGTACGGCTTCCGTCGACATGCGCTTATCCCCTTTCATCTACCTTCGTCGTTTCGTTCGGCAGGTTCCGGACGTTGTCTTCATCGTGTCGCGCGAACGAGCGCGCGGGCAGTCCTAATCTGGTGGTAGGAGCGGGTGTATTTCGGGTGTAGAGCCGTTTGATCTGGCGCGTTGCGGCGAATCGTCTATACTGTTCGAGATGTGCGCCCGCTTGGGCGCGAGGCCGGCGACTGCGAACGAGGAAGCGCATGGATCTGGGACTGGGTCTTTTCTACTACACGCTCATCGTGCTTTTGGCCGTCATCCTAACGGCGGCGACGTGCCTCGCGTCGTACCTGGTGACGCGCAACAAGACCTACCGCTACGCGTTCGCCGGGTTCCTGTTCTACTTCTTCGATGTGGCGCTCGTGTTCCAGGACGATTTCCTCATGCAGCGAGCCTCCGACGCGTCCGTCTCGCCCTTCTTCATCGGCAGCCCTGTCGCTTCCGTCCTCGTCGGCGGCGGCGCGCTCATATCGTTCTGGCTCGTGCTGTGCGAGTACCTGGAGGAGGATAGGCCGGCGGTACGCTGGATCCCGGGTGCGGCGTTCGTGCTGGCAAGCTTCGCCGTGCTTCTGCTCGCGCCCGAGGGCAACGGCCAGATGTTCCTGTTCTACAGCATGCGCGAGGCCATGCTGTACGCGATGCTCGTCTACCTCGCCGCTCGCTACATCGGCACGCGCGACGACGTGTTACGGCTTCGCATGCGGCGCCATCGTGCTCTGTACGGCGCGCTATGGGCGCTCGTCACCTGCGTCCTGCTTGAGAACGTCGTGTTCCTGCTGGTCGTCGACCCGCATGCGATCGCAGGTCAGAGGCTGCCCTTCTTCCCCGAGCGCAACTTCGCCGAGAACGCGCTCGTGCTGTGCTGCGGCTTCGCCGCCTGCACGAGCGCGTGGCGCAGCCTGTCGCTACGACGTACCGAACCACCCACGCAGGGAGGCGCATCGCTCGAGACGTTCATCGACCAGAATCTCGCAGCCTACGCGGCCGCGCGACAGTTGTCGAAGCGCGAGGCCGAGGTGCTGCGACTCGTGCTGCTGGGCAAGGACAACCAGAACATCGCCACATCCATGCATCTTGCGCCGAGCACCGTCAAGGTGCACATGCACCATATCCTCCAGAAGGCCGAGCGGGCTAACCGCAAGGAGCTTATCCAGGATTTTTGGGAATTCTCCTAGAAGATTCGCCCGCGCTGTCAGGATTCGCCCTGCTCGTTCGTATTGCAGGTGAAACGGCGTTGCCCGAAGAACGACAGGAACGGACTCTATGCGCAAACGACAACCCGATACCGAGGCGCAGCGGCTCGTGCAGACGTACGCCGACCTCATCCTGCGACTTGGCTACACGTATCTCAAATCCACGCACGACGCCGAAGACGTCTGCCAGAACGTGCTGATCAAGCTGCTGCAGACCGATCGCGCCTTCGAGAGCGCCGAGCACGAGCGCGCCTGGATCGTGCGCGCGACGGCGAACGCCTGCAAGGACGTGTTGCGCAGCGCGCGACGCCGCACGTCGGTGGCGCTCGACGCCGTCGCGGAGGCGGCCGCGCCCGAGGTTCCCGACAGCGCCGTACTCGAAGCGGTGATGGAGCTGTCGCAGCCGTTTCGGGAGGCCCTGTACCTGCACTACTACGAGGGCTACACCGCGCGCGAGATCGCGGACATGACGGGCGGCACCGAGGACGCCGTGGCGGCCCGCCTGAGCCGCGGACGCAAGAAGCTGCGCGCCCTGTTGGAAGGAGCGGACGATGATCGATGAATACAAGGAAGCCCTCGACGAGCTGCGGTTCTCGCCCGAGGCCAAGCGACGCATGGTGCAGCGCATCGAAGTTGCCGCCGTCGTAGAGCCCCTTCCCCGTCCGACACGGCGCTCGCGCGCCCTTGTGATAGCCGCAGCCGTGCTGGCCCTGGCAGTAGGCTGCACGGCGTATCTTGCAGGAGCGTTCGTGAGCTTGGAAGACTTCGCCGAGGATCTGTTTGGGGGCGCACCGTCGCAGACGGAGGTGATCGACAAGATCGGCCGCCCAATCGGCGCAAGTGCCGTTTCGAACGGTGTTGCGATCACAGCAGATGCGGTGATCGGCGACAACGAACACTGCGTTGCGGTGTTCAGTATCGCTCGAACCGACGGCATGCCGATCGAGGGCGTCGATACGATTTTGGACAAGTCGTTTACGACGGTCTTCACTGGTGCACAGCTGTTCAGAGTGGGAAACACCAAAGTAGGCCCGGAATACTGCTTCTACGACGCCGATCCTTCCGACAACTCCGTGCAATGCATCGTGAAGATGACTTCGTTCATAGGAGGCGACTCGTTCATAGGCAAGATCATGCACGTCGAACTAGGAGATTTGGCGACGGGAGAAATGACGGCAGACGGCAAAACCACTCTCCCGTCCCTCCAGACGGTCATCGAAGGATCTTGGGACATGAGCTTCCCGCTCAACTACGAGGACGCATCGATTGAACTGAGCGCCGGGCAACGGACGAAGCTCGACGGCATTGACGTCGCAATCGACTCCGTAGTCCTCTCCCCCATCGCCATCGTGGTCGAATACACAGCAGACGAGCCACTCCTGACGAAAGATGAAGAAACGGGAAAGCGCAGAGGCTCCGCAGGCATCGACGTTCCCATAACGGTGAATCTGCGAAACGGCTCGTCTATCGACGTACCGTCTGTCGGCGCCATGAACGATGGAGGAGCCACCAAACGCCGCGCGGACCTTATGTTCGACAAGATCCTCGACCTCGACCAGGTGAAGTCCGTCACGGTCGGAGGCGTGGAAATCCCGATGCCGTGAAAAACGCGAAGCGGCCGGGAACGTTCGATCCCGGCCGCTTCGTCCCGAAAGAGGACTGCCGCCCCGCTTTCGGCTCGTGCGCACAACGTCGCTAGGCGCGCTTGCCGGTCAGCAGGTTGATGACGGCGATGAGAATGATCGAACCTATCAACGCCACCAGGAACGACCAGAGGTTGAACCCGGTGAATCCCGCGGCGCCGAAGAAGCTCATGACGAAACCGCCGATCAGCGCACCGACGATGCCCGTCACGATGTTCTTGACGAGGCTGCCGTCCGTCTTCATGATCATGTTCGCGATCCAACCGGCCAAGCCGCCGATGATGATCCATACGATGATGCTCATAGCAGTTCCTTTCCTCGAAGCTCATAGGTGATGCTGACGAGGATAGACGAGCGTTGCGCTTAGAACAGCCTGACCAGAAAGCCGTATGCAGCCTGTAGTCGGTTGGATGCCGCCCCGTGAGCGGCGTCACGCCGACGGACATCATCATCGCTCCGAAAACACGCCTCAGCGCACGAGGCGTGTTTTCGGAGCGATGATGGCTTCCAGGCAAGGGCAAGGTCGCGGCCACGAGGGCTGCGCCGACGGAAGCATGCATTCTCGACGCAAAAAAGGCTGGAGATCGATCTCCAGCCTTTTCGTTCATCCGATGCTCAGGCGAGCTACTTGATCGGCGGGGTGCCCTCGGCGTTGCCGAAGATGGCGTCGATCTGCACGAACGCGTCCATGGGCAGCGCAGCGGTGCCGACGGCGCGGAACGCAGGGGTGCCGGTGAAGTAGCGGGCGCACACGTCCTCGACGGCAGCGAGGTCGTCGATGTTCTTCAGGTAGACGTTCACCTTGACGGCGTCTTCCATCACGTGGCCGACGTTCTCGATGATGGCCTTGATGTTCTTGCATGCCTGCTCGGCCTGCTCGGCAACGCCGCCAGCGACGAGCTTGCCCGACGCGGCGTCGACGCCCAGCTGCGCCGAGATGTTGTTGTAGTGCGAGAACGCGACGCTCTGCGAGGACAGCGGGCTCACCGGAGCAGCGTCCGTGTCGTTGGCCTCGATGATCAGGCCGTGACGGGCCTCCACTTCCTGCGGCGGGGTGCCGTCGCCGTGCGACACGACGGCCTCGATCTGCACGAGCGCGTGCATCGGCAGCTCGGCAACCTCGACCACGGTGCGGGCCGGCATGTAGGCCACGGCGCGGGCGATGCCCGAATCGGGGAAGAAGCGCGTGTACACTTCGTTCACGGCATCGATGTCGGAGAGGTTCTTCAGGAAGACGGTGACCTTCACGATGTCATCGAACGGGACGTCGATGCTCGTGAGGACAGCCTTGATGTTCTTGAGGCACTGAGCGGCCTGCTCGGCGACGCCGCCGACCACGATCTGGTTCGACACGGGGTCGATGGGGAGCTGAGCCGAGATGTTGTTGTAGTGCGAGAACGCCACGGTCTGCGCAAAACGGTCGTTCTGAGGGGCCTCGTCCGTGTTACGAGCCAATACTACGTTATCAGCCATTGATCGTATCCTCCTTTTGGGGGCTTCGCTGTACGCTCCTTAAGGAGCGCTCCGTATTCGGAGGGCTGTAGTATAACGTTTTGTGCAGATGCACAAAACGTTTACGCGAAGATTTCCAACCAACGGTAACGCACGCATCAGACCGCTCGCCGCCAATTTTGGAACCCCCTGCGCGCACCATGCAGAAAACAGAATCGTAAGGTGCGTTTCATGCAGGATTATCGCGCCTACCGTTCACCGATTGCTATCCGGCCTTCTCAGCGTTCGTCACACGATGACCACAAGTCGCCACGCATCCCATCGGAAGTGTCAACGCTTCCGATGGGATGCGTTCACGCCGCTGAGCATAAAAAAGCAGGCCACCGGTTTCTCCGATGACCTGCTCTAAGTTGCTGGTCGGGTTGACAGGATTTGAACCTGCGACCCCTTGACCCCCAGTCAAGTGCGCTACCAAACTGCGCCACAACCCGTTGTGCTTGCCCGGTTGCTCTTGCGAGCTTCCCAAACAGCGTTGACTATCTTAACGGTAACCTGCCGGCTTTGCAAGAAGAAATTTACATCTTCTTCAAGCCCGGGGAAAGCCGAAGGCGTTCAGCCCCGTCCATCGCACTTCGCTACGCCAGGAACTGCATGGCCTTGTTGAGAATCTCGTCGGCGAGGCGAGTCTTGGACATGCGGGGAAGCTCCTCGACGTCCTGATCGTCCACGAACCATACCACGTTGTCGTCGGCACCGAACGCGCGGCCGCCTCCCACTTCGTTAGCGACCACCAGATCGGCGTGCTTGGATACGAGCTTCTTCTCGGCGTTCGCCACCACGTCGTTCGTCTCGGCGGCGAAGCCCACCACCACCTGCTGCTCCTTGCGCTCGCCCAGCGTGGCCAGGATGTCCGGGTTCTCGACGAGGTCGATGGTGCCCAGCTCGGCGTCGGCGATGCCCTTCTTCAGCTTATGCCCGGCCGCCTCGCGCGGACGCATGTCCGCCACCGCTGCCGCGAAGATGGCGATGTCGGCGTCTTCGAAAGCGTCCTCGGCCGCCGCGAACATGTCGCGCGCCGTCTTCACGTGCACCATATGCACGCCTTGCGGGGCGGGCAGCGACACGGGTCCCGAAATAAGCGTCACGTCGGCTCCGCGAAGAGCCGCAGCGCGGGCGAGAGCGTAGCCGGTCTTGCCAGAGGAGTGGTTCGAGATGTAGCGAACCGGGTCGATGGGCTCAACCGTGGGGCCCGCGGTGATCATGACACTGCGCCCGGCCAGGTCGCGCTTCACGCCCAGCTCGTCCAGCGTTGCCGACACGATGTCGTCCACCTCGGCCAACCGGCCCTTGCCGATGTCGCCGCACGCCAGGTAGCCGTCGCCTGCGTCGATGAAGCGCGCGCCGCGGATATGCAGCTTGCCTATGTTGTAGCGCGTGGCGCCGTTCTCGTACATGTTCACGTTCATGGCCGGCGCGATGACGAGCGGCGCGGTGGTGGCCAGCGCCGTGGTGGTCAAGAGATCGTCGGCGATGCCGTTCGCGATCTTCGCGATGACGTTCGCGGTGCACGGCGCGATGAGGAACACGTCGGCCTCCTGCGCGAGCGACACGTGGTGGATGGGGTCGGACGGGTCGTCGAACAGGCCCACGGCCACCGTCTCGTGCGTAAGCGCACGGAACGTCGTGGGTCCCACGAACTCGGTGGCATGCTCGGTCATGACCACCTTCACGCGCACGCCCGCTTTCTGCAGGCCCCGCACGATCTCGCACGATTTGTAGGCGGCGATGCACCCCGTCACGCCCAAAAGCACGGTCTTCTGCGCGGGGTTTGCCGCGCCTTCGTTCACGTTAGTCACGAGAGCCCTCCTCTATATGCGGGCGCAGCACGTCGGAAAGCACTCGAAGGTGCGCGCGGCTGCGGTCGAGGCAGGGCACGTACGTGAAGCTTTCCTCACCGGGCGTGCGACCCGCCTGCTTGATCTGGTCGAAATAAAACGGCTTGAGCTCGTGGTCGATGTCGTAGAGCGTCTCCAAACAATCGACGGCGAAGTTCGGGCAGATGAAGAACACGCGTCCCACCCCGGTTTCCGCCCAGCGCGTCAGCACGTCGCGCGTGTACGGGGAGAGCCATTCGCGGCCCTTGTCGAAACGGCACTGGTAGCCGATGGTCCAGCGGTTGCGGTCGATGCCCAGCTCGCTGGCCACCTGCAAGCTGGTGGCGCCCGTCTGCAGCTCGTAGGTGTCCCCCGCCTCGATGTCCACGAGCGGGATGGAATGGTACGAGAACAGCACTTTATCGTCAGAGTCCACCTTGAAACCGGCATGCTCGATGGACGCAGCGATGGCGCGGATGTAGGTGGGGTCGTCGTGGTAGTTGTCGACGAAGTCGCACGGCACGTCCCAACGCGCCTTCTTGAGCGCGCGCTCCACGCTGTCGGACACCGAGCCGGTGGTCGAGTAGGCGCTTTGCGGGTACAGCGGAAGCACGATGAGACGCGTGCAGCCCGCGCCCTTGAGCTCGCGCACGCAATCGAGCACCGACGGGTCGCTGTAGCTCATGGCGCAGCGCACCGCAACGTCCAGCCCCTCGTCCTCGAACGCGGCCCCCAGGCCGGCCTCCAGCTTCTGATGGGCGATGGTGAACGGCGATCCTTCGTCGGTCCAGATCTTCTGGTATTTCTCGGCAGACGCGCGTCCCCGCTTCGGGAGGATGAACAGATGGAGGACGAACCACCATCCTGCCCGGTTCATCGGCGCGATGCGCTTGTCCATCAAGAACTTGGCGAGATATTTCCGCACGGCGCGGGGCTTGGGCACGGCAGGCGTGCCGGTGTTCACTAGGAGCACCCCCGAGCGCTTCCCCTCTGGCACGATGTTCATCACCTTCCTGCGGAGTAGACATGACGAAACGGTTGAATTCCGCCCTGGAAAATCTGTTATAGTTTAGCCCATTGACTATCGACAGGGCAGGTGAATGGAGAAAGAACCGAAAAAATCGGCTGTGGAATCGACGTCGCGACAGGCCGAAACGTCCGATCGGGAACCCGAAGCCGGCTCCTCCCCCTGCGAAAGCCCCGAACCGCATCCGGGCATCCTCCGCGAGATCGGCAAAGAGGCGCGCGAGCAGGTCCGTCCGAACCAGGGATACCTCAAGATCGACTACTTCACGCTGTTCTGGCTGTTCGTCGCAGGCAGCGTGTTCGGCCTCGTAGTGGAGACGGTGTTCCACGCCATCGTGTACGGCGGCTACGAAAGCCGCGCCGGCCTCGTGTGGGGCCCGTTCTCGCCCATATACGGCGTGGGTGCGGTGGTGCTCACGGTGTCGCTCAACCGCTTCTACCACTCGCACAACCTCATCATCTTCCTCATAGCCATGCTGCTGGGCTCGGTGATGGAGTACGCGACGAGCTGGCTCATGGAGGTGCTGTGGGGCGCCATCGCCTGGGACTATACCGGCACGTTCGGCAGCATCAACGGCCGCACGAACTTCGCGTTCGGCGTGATGTGGGGGCTTCTGGGCCTCGTGTGGGTGCGCACGATCCTGCCGTTCATCAAGCGGGTGTTCTCGCACGTGGATGCCAGGAGCATGCTCGCACGCCTGGTCACCGCGGCGCTCAGCCTGTTTATGGCGCTGAACATCGCCGTCACCCTGCTCGCGCTCGACCGCGAGGGGCAGCGCGCCGCGGGCGTGCCCGCCACCACGTGGGAACAGCGGTTCTTCGACGAGCACTTCCCCGACAGCTACCTGCAATCCCGCATGCAGAACATGAGCGTGTACGGGAAGGGATAGGCTACAGCCGCGGCCTCGGGGCGCCTTCCAGCAACGCTCGCACTTCCTCCCCCGCCGTCGTGCGGCCCGTGCTGCGGGAGGCGAGGTCGTCGAGCGCTTCCTGCAGGTCGGAGGGCAGGTTGTCCGCGAAGCGCAGGCCCTCCCCCGTGACGGGATGCTGGAACGACAGCTGGAACGAGTGCAGGAACTGGCGGTCGAGGCCGAGGTCGGCCGCAGGCGCGCTCGGCGCGCCCGACGTGTACGCCGGGTCGCCCACAAGAGGGTGCTTCGCGTACTCCAGATGCACGCGTATCTGATGGGTGCGCCCTGTGAACAGCTTGCAGTCGATGAGCGTGTAGCCGTCGTCGCGCGCCCCGTGCTCGAAGCGCTCGAGCACCCGAAACGTCGTGATGGCCTCGCGAGCCGACGGCGTGTCGCGGACGGCCATGCGCGTGCGCTCCTTCTCGGCGCGCGCGATGGGAGCGTCGATCATACCGGTGTCGTGGGCGATCACGCCGTGCACGAGCGCCAGGTAACGTCGGTCGACCGCGCGATCGCGGATGTCCGACATGAGGGCATAGCCCGTCTCGTCGTTCTTCGCCGCCAGCATGAGGCCGCTCGTGTCGCGGTCGAGGCGGTGCACGATGCCCAGACGGTCGTCCTCGCCCTGCACGTTGCACAGGTTCTCGGCGCCGCAGTGGTAGATGAGGGCGTTCACCAGCGTGCCGTCGTCATGGTCGACCGACGGATGGCACACGAGCCCCACCTGCTTCGACAGCACGATGAGGTCTTCGTCCTCGAAGCGTATGTCCAGATCGATGGGTTGGCCGCGCAAAGGGCCGGGCTCTACCGGCTCCTCAACCTGGTACACGATCGTGTCGCCCGGCGCCACGGGATGCTTCTTCGCAACCTCCGCGCCGTTCACGAACACGAGGCCGTCGTCCACCGCGCGCGCAGCCGCGCTACGGCTGGGATACAGACCGCGCGCGGCCAAAAGCGCATCGAGGCGCTGACCCGCGTCGTCGGGTGCTGCGACGTAGCTCAACATGCGGCTCATCGCGCGTCGGTTCCTTCGCCTTCGCCGTCGGACGCGGCAAGCTCTGCGGATAGGCGATCCTCGTGGCGCCAGCTGACGATAACGCCGACAAGGAATAGCACGAATCCGCATGTCACGCCAATATCAGCCACGTTGAACACGGGGAAGTCGATGAACACCGGCTCGATGAAGTCCACGACGTAGCCTAACGCGAAGCGATCGAACGCGTTGCCGAGGCCGCCCGCCACCACGAGCGCCGCGCCCACCACCTGCACGATGTTGGGACGATACGCCAGGAAGAACAGATACACCGTGAGCAGCACGCATACGATCAGCGACATAACGCCCAGAAGGAACGTGGAGTCGCCGAACATGCCCCAAGCCGCACCCGTGTTGTGAACGAGGTGGAACCGCACGAGGCCGAGCAACGGCCCCGTGATCACCTCCCCCATGGAATACGAGCCGTTGAAGTAGTTCTTCGTGAGGGTGTCGAGAGCGAGCCATGCAAGCACGACGATGCCGAACACAAGCGTGTGACGCGAGCGATCGGCCTTCAATTGCCGGGCTTCTTCCTCCGAAAAGGCGGCTTCCTTCGAATCGCCTCGCTCGTCCGAAAGGGTCGGAACGCTTTCGGACGAGGCCGCATCGATTCCATCGACCCGCTCCGGTCGTTCGGGACGACGCGAGGAGGGCTGCTTGTCGGGCGATTCCGTATCCAAGAACCTATTCCCCTTCCGCGAAGCCGATGGCGTCGAGCGCATCGCCGCAGCGCTCGCAGACGGATCCGTGGTTCGCGTTGCCGCCGAGCGCACGGTGGTTCCAGCAGCGCGGGCATTTCTCGGCCTCGGTCTTCGAAACCGTCGCCGCCAGCTCCTCGCCTTCGGCGAACGACACGGACGCCACGATGAACAGCTCCTCGAACACCGCCGCGTCATAGCGCTCCACCGCGTCGAGCACGGCGCGGGGCGCGGTCACGACGACGGCCGCCTCCTGGCTCTTGTTCACGACCTTCTGGCCGCGCGCGTCCTCGAGCGCCTTGGTCACGACTTCGCGCACGCCCATGATCACGCCGAAGTCCTCGGACACGCGCTCCCCGTCCGCGGGGATGGCGGGCGCGAAGTCGGACGCCTTGGGCCAACCGGCCAGCTGCACGTTCGTCGGGCGGCCTGCGCGCTCGCGCATGGCCTGGGGGTAGTGCTCCCACACCTCGTCGGTGGTGAACGAGAGCACCGGCGCCAGCACGCGCACGAGCACCTCGAGGATGTTCATCAGTACCGTCTGCACGGCGCGGCGGCGCGGCGAGTCAGGCGCCTCGGAGTACAGGCGGTCCTTCGTCGCGTCCATGTACACGGCCGACAGGTCGTTCACAATGTAGTCGTACACGGCGCGGTACACATAGTGGAACTTGTACGCGTCGTAGGCGGCGCTCACGTCGTCCAGCAGGTGCTTCGTGCGCACCATGGCCCACTGGTCGAGGGGCTCGAGCGCGTTCCAATCGGACACGGCGTCCTTCTGATCGTCGAAGTCGTCCAGGCTGCCCAGCAAGAAGCGGAACGTGTTGCGGATGCGGCGGTACGCCTCGGAGGTGCGTTGGAGGATCTCGTCGGAGATGCTCACGTCCTGCGAGTAATCGACGCTGGCCACCCACAGGCGCAGCACGTCGGCGCCGCTCTTCGCCATGACCTCGGCCGGATCCACGCCGTTGCCCAGCGATTTCGACATCTTGCGGCCTTCGCCGTCCACGGTGAAGCCGCAGTGCATGACGGCCTTGTACGGCGGCACGCCGTACGCGCCCATGCTAGTGAGCAGCGACGACTGGAACCAGCCGCGGTGCTGGTCGGAGCCTTCCAGGTACATGTCGGCCGGGAAGCGCAGACCCTCGGCCTCGCGATGCTTCAACACGCTGGTGTGCGACACGCCGCTCTCCCACCACACGTCGAGGATGTCCTTCTCGGGGGTCAGCTCGGTGCAGCCGCACGTCTCGCATTTCACGCCGCGCGGCAGGTACTCGGACGGCTCGCGCGTGAACCACGCGTCGGCGCCCTCGCGGTAGAACAGGTCGATCACCGCGTCGAATGTCTGCTCGTTCGCCACGGTGGAGCCGCACTTCGCGCATTTGAACACGGGGATGGGCACGCCCCACGAACGCTGGCGCGAGATGCACCAGTCGGGACGGTCGGCCACCATGGATCCGATACGGTTCGAAGCCCACGCGGGAATCCACTCGACGTCGTTCTCGATGGCCTTGAGCGCGTTCTCGCGCAGGCTGTTCTTGTCCATGGACACGAACCACTGGTCGGTGGCGCGGAAGATGACCGGCTCGTGGCAGCGCCAGCAGTGCGGGTAGCTGTGCAGGATCTCCTTTTGGGCCACCAGCGTGCCGCGTTCGCGCAGCCATTCGATGATGACCGGGTTCGCCTCGTCAACGTCGAGGCCCGCGAAAGGGCCCGCCTCGTCGGTGAGAACGCCGTTGTCGTCCACCGGCATGAGCAGCGGCACGTCGAACTCCAGCGCCACGAGGTAGTCGTCCTGACCATGGCCGGGAGCCGTGTGCACCGCGCCCGTGCCGGAGTCCAGCGTGACGTGGTCGCCGTAGATGATGGTGCCCTTGAGGTCCTGGCGGACGGGGCACGTGTAGGTGAGGCCGGTGAATTCGCGGCCCTTGAGCGCGACGGGCTCGCCGTCCTCGCCGCGCACGAGGTCGTAGGATTCCCAGCCCGCGATCTCGGCCACCTGTTCCACCAGCTCGCGCGCCATGATCATGTTGGAGCCGTCCGCCTGGACCATCACGTAGTCGGCGTCGGGCGCCAGCGACACGGCCGTGTTCGCCGGAAGCGTCCAGGGCGTGGTGGTCCAGATGAGCACGTAGGCGTCGCCCGCAGCGCCTGCAGTCTCGAACATGCCGGGCATGATATCCATCTTGAACTTCACGAAGATGGACGGCGACGTCTCGTCGGAGTACTCGATCTCGGCCTCGGCAAGCGCCGTGTGGCAGCGCTTGCACCAGTGGATGGGTTTGCGGCCGCGGTACACCGAGCCGTCGAGGTACATCTGCTTGAACACCTCGACGTTGCCCGCCTCGTAGTTCGGCGTGAACGTGAGGTACGGATGCTCCCAATCGGCGTTCACGCCGAGGCGCTTGAAGCCCTCGCGCTGCACGTCGACGTATTTCTCGGCCCATTCGCGGCAGAGGCGGCGCAGCGTGGGCTGGTCGATCTTGGCCATTTTGTCGGGGCCGAGGGTCTTCTCCACCATATGCTCGATGGGCTGGCCGTGGCAGTCCCAGCCGGGCACGTAGGGCGTGAAGAACCCGCGCTGCGCATGGGACTTGTTCACGAAGTCCTTGAGGATCTTGTTGAAGGCATGGCCGATATGGATGGGGCCGTTGGCGTACGGAGGGCCGTCGTGCAGGATGAAGGGCTTGCCGTCCTTGTTCTTCTCGAGAACCTGCTCGTAGATATGCTCTTCTTCCCACTTGGCCAGACGCTTCGGCTCGCTCTCGGGCAGGTTAGCCCGCATCGCGAAGTCGGTCTTCGGCAGGTTCATCGTTTCTTTGTACGTGTTCGCCACGGGTGCCGTACCTTTCCTCAAAGCATGTGCGCTTCTGTCGCCATAAACCGCTATAGTATAGTGGAACGAACGCCGTTTCCGGCGAGCCTGCCCGCACTTTTCAAAATTGCGACACAGGAGCGCGACGCTAAACGGTATACTTTTAACGATCGCATATTCACAGCGGGAAGCTCGGGTTTTTCCGACCGCTGCAGTTTCAAGGAAGGACGCGTCGTATGCCGATGAACTTCGAGATCGTCACCGATTCCAGCTGCAACCTCGTCGAGGACATGATCGACGAATTCGGTCTGCATATCCTGCCCCTCACCTTCATGGTGGACGGCGAGCAGTATCAAAGCTATCTCAAGGGGCAGCACACCGACCTCAAGCAGTTCTACACGATGATGCGCGACGGCAAGGTGATCACCACGTCGCTGCCGAACCTGGCCGACTCCGAGGCGCTCATGCGCGGGCTGCTGGAACAGGGACGCGACGTGCTGTACCTGGGCTTCTCCAGCGGGCTGTCGGGTACCTACGAGGCCGTCGAGCTCCTGGTGAAGCAGCTGGCCGCGGAGTTCCCCGAGCGGAAGCTGCGCTCCGTGGACACGCTGGCCGCCTCGGGCGGCGAAGGCCTGCTCGTGTGGCACGCCGTGCAGCGCGCCCGAGGCGGCGCCTCCATCGACGAGGTGCGCGACTGGGTAGAGCAGCACAAGTTGAACCTGGCGCACTGGTTCACCGTGGACGACCTCATGTTCCTGTTCCGCGGCGGGCGCGTGTCGAAGACCGCGGCGTGGGCGGGCACCATGCTCAACATCAAGCCGGTCATGCACGTGGACGACGAGGGGCGCCTCATCCCCCTGGAGAAGGTGCGCGGACGCAAGAAGTCGTTGCACGCCCTGGTGGACCACATGGAGAAGACGGCCATCGCCCCCATCGACCAGCAGATGGTGTTCATCACGCACGGCGACTGCCTCGAGGACGCCGAGTACGTGGCCCAAGAGGTGAAGGAGCGCTTCGGCGTGAAGGAGGTCGTCATCAACTACGTCGACCCCGTCATCGGCGCCCATTCGGGACCTGGCACCATGGCGCTGTTCTTCCTGGCCGACAAGCGATAGCCTGGCGTCCATTGTCGATTTTTCAACCTGTTGGGGGTCGGGGCAGACATGCCGTGCTCAAACAGTCCTGAGCTCGCTCGAAGCGTTCACAGGACGCTTCGGCTCGTGCGGAACTGCGCGCGGCATGCCCGCCCCGACCTCCTCAGGCTGGCTTTCTCGAAGGGTTCGCGGCTGCATATCGCTTGCGTCCGGCTTCGCTTTGAGAATGCCTACTTGTAGTCGGCCGGGTTCTTGCTGGCGGAGCCGGTGGTGTTGCCCTCGCCTCGCAGCTCGCGGCCGAAGCGGACCGCGGATTCGCCGAACTTGTCCTTGACGAGGTCGGTTGCCTCGATGAGTCCGCGCCGCTTCGCCTCGTCTTTGATGACGGGGTCCACATCGTCGTCGCTGGGAGCAGCCTCGGCGATGTCGAACAGGCTGTCCTGCACGCTTTCGCCTCCGCCGAACCCGGTCATCGCCACGCCGATGAGGCGCACGGGCATGCCGGGGCGCCACAGCTCGTCGGCCATGCGGTACAGAAGCGGCGTGTAGGAAAGCTCGTCGTCGCTGGGCGCCGGCAGCTGACGCTGCACCGAGCGCACGCTGCGGTCGTCGTAGCGCATGCGCAGGCCCAGGGTGTGGCCGCGCAGCCCCTTGCGTCGCAGGCGGCGCCCCACCTTCGCGGCGATGGTGGCGATGGCGCCCTCGACGTCTTCGCGCGTGGTGAGGTCCACCGCGAACGTCATCTCGTTCGACACCGATTTCACCGTGTCGTCCTGCTCCACGGGCGCGTCGTCGCCCCCGTTCGCCCGCACGTGCATGACGCGGCCGTTCTTGCCGAACGCGCGCAGCAGCATTCCTTCGTCCGCATCGGCCAGCTGGCCGAGGGTGCGTATGCCGCGGGAGTGCAGCTTCTCCTCGGCTGCGGCTCCGATGCCGCTCATCGTGCGCACGGGCAGGGGCGCGAGGAAATCCCGCTCGCCTCCGGGGTACACCACGGTCAGCCCGCGCGGCTTGTCCATGTCCGAGGCTATCTTCGCGACGGTCTTCGACGTGCCCACCCCGATGGAGCACGTGACGCCCAGCTCCTCGACGCGCTGCTGGATACGCTGCGCGACGCGCACGGGATGCTCTCGGTTCACCGACGTGGGAGACACGTCCATGAACGCCTCGTCGATGCTGACCTGCTGCACGTGCGGCGTTTCGGCGCGCAGTATGTCCATGATGGCGTTCGACATCTCGCGATAGCGGTCGAAGCGGCCGTGCGTCCAGATGGCGTGAGGGCACAGGCGCTTCGCCGTGGAAGAGGGCATGGCGCTTCGCACGCCGTACGGGCGCGCCTCGTAGGACGCCGTGGACACCACGCCGTGCTTGTCGGCGTCGCCGCCCACGATGACGGGCTTGCCGCGCCAGGCGGGATGGTCCAGCTGCTCGACCGAAGCGAAGAACGCGTCGAGGTCCACGAGCAAGATGGCCGCGCCCTCCCACGGCTCGAGCGGCATGGCGTAGCCGCCGCCGCTGGCGGGCCGTTCGGGATCGGTCTGTGGGGAATAGGATCGCATTGCGCGAATAAGTCTACCATGCCCTGTCCGGGCGTAATGAACTTGTGCTAGGATATTCATTCCTTGCCTCGAGCCACGAGGCAACATGCGGGGAGGGAGAGACATGACGATGACGCAGCGAGACACCGACGCGCTTCCCAGCGTACGAGCCTGCGTGACCGCGCTGCCCGAGCAGCTGCTGTCTCCTCCCTACGAGATGCGCTCGGAGATGAACTGGATCGACTTCTCGGGCACGGCGAACCCCTTGGGCACGCCCCCTTCTTTCATCCGCGCTATGGAGGCCGCGCTCGCCGCCGGCGAGCTGAACTACCCGCCCGACCGCGAGGCTCACGCCCTGCGCAGCGTGCTGGCCCGCAAGTTCGGATTGTCCGTGGAATCGTTTCTCGTGGGCTCCACCGTGGGCGACATGGTGCGCGCCGTAGCCCAGACCTACCAGCCCTGCACCGTGGGTGTGGCCGTTCCCGGCCCTGTGGAGTACGCGCTGGCCGCAGGAAATGCCGGGCATCGCGTGGTTGAGATCGCCAGCCCCGCCGGCTTCACCGTGCCCGATCCGGCCGCGGCCGAGCGCCACGGCATCGTGTTCGACGCCGCCGTGCTGGCGAACCCGGGCTACCCCACCAGCCGCCTGCTGCCGAAGCCGACGCTGCTTGCCTACCTCGACGCCTGCACCTGGGTGGTGGTTGACGAGCGGTCCATCGAGCTCACACTGGGCGGCGAGAGCATGGTATCCCTCGTGAACGAGCACCGCAACCTCGTGGTGGTGCGCTCGCTGTGCGAGCCGTTCGCCATGCCGGGCATCCCCATCAGCTACTGCATCGCGCATCCCGACACCATCGCGCAGATCACGCGCTTTTACGACAGCTCGTGCGTGCCGATGTTCGCCGAGGTGATCGGCGAGCTGGCGCTCACGGAGACCGAGCACCTCGAGCGCACGCGCGAGTTCTTGGACTCCGAGATCCCCTGGCTGCAGTGCATGCTCAACCTCATCCCCGGCATCGACATCTTCCCCGCCGAGGCGAACTACGTCATGTGCACGTTCGACGCCGGCCCCGACCTGGCGCTAGGGGTGGCGAACACCGACGAGCTGGCCCAGCGCCTGCAATTGGCCGGGTTCCTCGTGCGCAAGCTGGAAGGAACTCCCGCGCTCGAGGACAGCCGCTACTTCTGCGTTGCCGTGCGCACGCGCGAGGACAACGAGAAGCTGGTGGCGGCCCTGCGCGAGATCGTCGTGGGGTGTTAGGGCGCAGCTCGCCTTGACACACACCGCCTGCGCTCAGGATGACAGTCGGGGCCTACTTCACCTCGTAGCCCGCCTCTACGATCGCGGCGGCCAGCACGTCTTCCGGCACGTCGTGCGCGAGCTTCGCGGTGGCGGTGCCGGCATCGAGATCGACGACGGCCTCTTCCACGCCTTCCACGCTTTCCAGCGCCCTCTTCACGTGGGCGACGCAGTGCTGGCACATCATGCCTTCGACGTTCAGGGTCTTCTCCATGGTACTCTCCTTTTCGTTGGGGTTGTCGGACTCGGTGCTGTCGATGGGCGCGGACGCGGGGGCGTCCGACGGTGCCGCAGGGAGGTCGGGCTTCCAGCCGCGCAGACGCAGGGCGTTCGTCACCACGCACACCGAGCTCAGGCTCATGGCGGCCGCAGCGATCATGGGGTTGAGGTTCAGGCCCATGAACGACAGCGCGCCGGCGGCCACGGGAATGCACACGGCGTTGTACACGAGCGCCCAGAACAGGTTCTGCTTGATGTTGCGCAGCGTCGCGCGCGAAAGCTGGATGGAGGCGGGCACGTCTAAAAGGTCGTTTCGCATGAGCACGATGTCGGCGCTCTCGATGGCCACGTCGGTGCCGGCTCCGATGGCGATGCCGACGTCGGCGCGCGCGAGCGCGGGGGCGTCGTTGATGCCGTCGCCCACCATGGCCACGCGTCCTTGCTCAGCCAAGCGGCGGATCTCGCGCTCCTTGCCGTCCGGCAGCACGCCGGCGATGACCTCGTCGGCGCCCACCTCGCGCTGGATGGCGGCGGCCGTGCGCTCGTTGTCGCCGGTCAGCATCACCGTGCGGATGCCCATGCCCTTCAACACGGCCAAGGCGGCGGCGCTCGAGGGCTTCACCGTGTCGGCCACGGCGACGATGCCCAGAAGCTCGCCGTCCTGGGCGAAGAACAAGGGCGTCTTGCCCTCGTCGGCCAGCCGCCGGGCGGCCTCGGCGAACGTGCCCGTCTCGATGCCGCGGGCCTCCATCATGCGCAGGTTGCCGGCGAGCGAGGGGTGGTCGTCCACGAGCGCGGCGACGCCTTCGCCGGGAATCTGCCTGAAGTCCTCCACCAGAAGCGGGTACACCTTTCGCTCGCGGGCGTAGGCGCACACGGCACGCGCGAGCGGGTGCTCGGAGCGGCCTTCGACAGACACCGCCAGCTCCAGCAGCCGCTCCTTGCCCACGCCCGGCGCGGCCAGCACGTCGGTGACGCTCGGCGCGCCCTCGGTCACCGTGCCGGTCTTGTCCAGCACCACGGTGCGCACGTCGTGGGCGGTTTCCAGCGCCTCGGCCGACTTGACGAGGATGCCGTTGGTCGCCCCGCGCCCCGTGCCCACCATGATGGCCGTGGGCGTGGCCAGGCCGAGCGCGCACGGGCACGAGATGACCAGCACGCTGATGGCGTGCGACAGCGCGACCTCCAGCGTCGCGCCACCGAGCATCCACACGGCGAACGTGACCACGGCGATGACGATTACCACGGGCACGAACACGCCCGATATCTTGTCGGCGATCTTCTCGATGGGAGCCTTCGTGGAGGTGGCCTCGTCCACGAGCCGGATGATGCCGGCCAGCGCAGTGTCGTCGCCCACGCGGTCGGCGCGCATAGTGAACCATCCGGTGCTGTTCAGGGTGGCGCCGGTCACGCGGTCGCCCGGGCGCTTGTCCACCGGCACGCTCTCGCCGGTGATCACCGACTCGTCCAGCGTGCCCGAGCCTTCCAGCAGCGTGCCGTCCACGGGCACGCCCTCGCCCGCGCGCACCGCCAGCACGTCGCCGACGCGCACGGCCTCCACGGGCACGCGCTCCTCGACGCCGTCCGCAAGGCGCACGGCCTCCTTCGGCGCGAGGTCCACGAGCTTGGCGATGGCGCCGGTGGTCTTGCCCTTCGCGCGCGCCTCGAAGTACTTGCCCAGCGTGATGAGCGTGAGGATCATGGCCGCCGACTCGAAGTACAGGTCCATGGCCGCCATATGCGAGGCGTGCAGGTCGCCCGCGCCCAGCGCGATGCCGATCTTGTAGATGGCGTATATGCCGTACGCCGAGGCCGCCGTCGAGCCCAACGCGATGAGCGAGTCCATGTTCGGCGCGCCGTGGACGAGCGTCTTGAAGCCCACGCGGAAGAATTTGAAGTTGACGAACACGACGGGCAAGAGCAGCAGGAACTGCGTGAGCGCGAACGTGAGCACGTTCTCGTCCCCCAGGAAGAACCCGGGCAGCGGCCAGCCGAACATGTGGCCCATGGAGATATAGAACAGCGGGATGGTGAACGCGAACGACACGACGAGCCGCATCCTCACCTGCTTGGCCTCTGCGGCGGCCGCACCCATCGGCGTGGGCGCTCCCGCCCGGGCGTCGCCGCCCGCAACAGAGCCCCCGGCACCCACGGGGCCCGCCCCCTTGGCCGGGCGCGGGAAGGCGCCGTAGCCCGCCTTCTCCACGGCCGCGGCCACGGCTGCGAGCGTCTCGGGCGCGCCGTCGGAGTCCACTTCCATGCTGTTCTTCAGCAGGTTCACAGCAACGTCGGACACGCCTTCCACGCCGCGCGCCGCCTTCTCCACGTGCGCCGAGCACGCCGCGCACGTCATGCCGGTGACATCGAACGTTTGCTTCACTTCTTACTCCTTCGCAGCCGCCCTCCCCTTCGCGCGAACGGATGTTTCACGTGAAACATCCGCGACAAACGGACGAACGGCCTTGTCTTTCAGCGCGGGTTAGCGCGAGAACTTCTTCAACAGGTTCATGACCTCGTCGATGATCTCCACGTTGCCGCGTTCGATCTGTTCGACCACGCACGTTTCCAGGTGGTTGCGCAGCACCACGGCGGAAATGCTGTGAACCGCGCTTTCCGCGGCCGCCAGCTGCGTGAGCACGTCGGCGCAGTAGCGGTTGTCGTCGATCATCGTCTTCACGCCGCCCAGCTGCCCGATCACGCGGTTCAAGCGACGATGAAGGTCGGCCTGCAGCTCTTCCGAGCGCGGCGTCTCCTTACGGTGGCAGCAGCACGTCGACGCGGGGCGCGACGAGATGGCGGCGTTTTCAGCTTGCGCGTGATTCTCGGTCATGATGATTCCTTCCTTCTATACCCCATGAGGGTATCCAAGCGCGAGTATATACCCCTTAAGGGTATTGTCAACCCCTTCGTCCGCGAGCGCTTGAACGGCGGGAGCGACGGCACGCGTTACGGCGGGCCGCGCCGCCGACGTCGCGGAGGCGGCTCGCCCGCGCTGCAGCCAATGCGAAAGGTAGCGGCGCAGCCGAGCCGGAACGCGGCCGTCACGCGAAGGACACCGCACGGTAGCCCCGCATCGTCGTGCGAACCGCTACACTGGATGCGAGCGGAAACGCGAGGAAGGAGCCGTGGATGTGCCGCCGTTTCATACCGATCGACTGCGACGAAGTCGCCCGCATCGCTGCGGAGATAGAGCGCGACCTGGCCGCGCACGCGGACGAGCTGGCTTCGCTCGACCCGATCGAGGCCTATGAGGACTTCCTCTTCTTCCCCGAATCCGCGCAGCCGGACCGCGCCGAGCAGCGAGCGAAACGCGAAGAGGCGCCTGTGCAGCTCTCGCTGTTCGACGGCGAATCGGACGAGGCGGCCGAAGCCCGCGGGACGGGCGCGCCGTCCCGCGCGAGCCGCCCCGAAGCGCTCCCCTCGTCGGTGGTACCGCTCATCGTGGCCTCAGGCGACGGATGCGGCCTCGCGGTAGCCCATATGGCCTGGGGATACGAGGTTCCTTGGAAGAACGGACCCGTGTTCAACACGCGCATCGAGACGGCTCTGCGCAGCGAGGGCAGCATGTGGGCCGAGTCCTTCGCGCGTCGTCGCTGCCTGGTGCCTGCTCGGGGCTTCTACGAATCGCATGCGACCGAGACGGTGCCGAGCGAGCGCACCGGGCGCCCCGTGAAGCGCCAGTACGCCTTCGCAGCGCCCGACGGCGCGCCGCTCTTGCTGGCGGGCGTGCACGATCGCGGACGATTCTCGCTCGTCACCACCGAACCGAACGCCGCCGTGGCTCCCGTGCACAACCGCATGCCGCTCGCGCTGGAACCGGGCGAGGCCGCCCTATGGCTGCGCGGCGTCTACGAGCCGCTGCTCGACCGCGGTGCCGTGCGGCTGACCGCGCGTCCCGAGCGTTGAGCCGGCGAAAGCTTCGACGCCGCAAGGGCCACGACGCCGGAGCGGCGACGGAGCCGACATCCCTCGGCATCGCGACGCGTAGATGTTTCACGTGAAACATCCGTGCGTGTTTTCCATTCGACGAACGATGTTCGGTGGAACCCTTCGCTCGAAGCCGCCCAGTCCCGAGCATCTCCGTGCAGCCGGTTAGACGTGTAATGGAGAAAACATATCGAATTCGGAAGAAAGCCGCGAGCTTCGCGGGGATGAACGGGCGCAATCCCACGGCTTCCCTTCTGCGATCGGGCACTATGCGGAAAGGCAGCTTGCGCTGCGCCTTCGAACCCCTTGCGAACTTCCGAATCCGATGCTTTTTCGCCACCGACGTTGCTTTCGGACGCGTGCGCCGCCTCGTAGCGCGCTACTTCCCGCGCTCGGAAAGGAACAGCCCTGCTATAGTAAGCAGGACTCCGGCGACGACCGGCGGGGTGAGCGGGTCGCCCAGCACGGCGGCCGAGGCCAGCACGGTGAGCGCCGGCACGAGGTAGATGTACAGGCTCGTCTTCACCGGCCCCAGCTCCTTCACCGCCATGTTCCACGTCACGAAGCACAGCGCGCTCGCGCCCAGCCCCAAGAACACGAGGTTGCCCCACATCTCGGGCGCGGCGAGCGAGCCCCAATCGGGCGAAAAGCCCAGAAGCGGCAGCGCGGGAAGCATGAACGCGAGACCCCAGGCGAACGTGCGGCGCGTGACGAGGATGCTGTCGTAGCCGAACGTCGAGAGCTTCTTCGTCACGATGGAGTACACGGCCCACGTGCCCGCCGCCGCCAAGGCCAGCGCCACGCCGATGAGCCCCGCCTGCCCCAGCCCGCCTTCTGCGACAAGGCCGCCCGACGCGCCGCCCGCGAAGCTGACCAGGCACACGCCCGCCATGGCCACCGCGAAGCCGACGAAGAACGGCGCGCGCAGGCGCTCTTTCAGCACGACAGCCGACGCGACGCCGGTGAACAGCGGCGCCGCGGCCACCACCACGCCCACGATGGAGGCCGTGGTGAACGTGAGCGCGATGTTCTCCAGCAGGTAGTACACCGTCACGCCGGTAGCGCCCGCCAGCATGAACCACCGCTCCTCCTTGAAGCCCCGGACGTGCAGGATGCGCGGGCGCAGGAGCGCGAGCGCGACGAACCCGATGACGAAGCGGAAGAACAGGATCTCGATGGGTGCGAGGTGCACGAGCAGCACCTTCGTGGATACGAACGTGACCGCCCACACCACCACGGTGACCAACGCCAGCGCATGCCCGCGCACGGCGGGGCGGCGCTGATCCGCCGGCGCCCCCTCTATGGCCTCGCTTGTTTGAACCGCCATCTCGCTATCCTTCCCGCACCCGCGTGCGCGCCGCCGTTCGGTAGCTGCCGGGGGTGATGCCGTAGAACGATTTGTACACGCGCCCCATGTGCGCCTGATCGGCGAACCCAGACCGCGCGGCGACCTCGGCCGGATCGACGCCCGCCGCCAGCAGGTCGCGAGCACGGTTCGCGCGCACCGCCTGCAGGTAGCGATGCGGCGTGAGGCCCGTCTCCTCGGAGAACACGCGGATGAGGTGGTAGCGCGACACGCCCGCGCAGCACGCGAGGTCGTCGAGAGTGATGCACGAGGCGAACCGTTCTTCGAGGTACGCCCGCGCCCGCGCCACGTTCGCCGCGGAGGGGGCCTCGGGCGCCGGGGGCTCGGCCGCCTCGCTCTCGCAATACCGCGCCGTCTGCGCGAGGAGGGCCCAAAGCGCTTCTTCCTCCTCGAGCGGGTCATGCGCGGAATCGGTCCGGGCGAACGCGTACAGCCGGTCCATGCACGCCGAAAGGGCCGCGTCGCGCACCACCACGGACTTGAAGCGGCAAGCGGGGCCGCCGTCGGGCAGGGACGCGGCGCCGATACCGTGCGATTCGGCGAACGCCTGCGCGAACAGGCCGACGGGCACGACCACGCTGCGGTACATGAGCGGCGCGTCGTCCAAAGGCTTGCAGCCGTGCACCTCGCCGGAGCCGAACAGCACGAAGTCCTCGGGCCCCAGATCGTGCACCTCGCCACGGCACGTCATGCGCCGCCGCCCTCCCACCATCTGGCCGATGGTCCAGAAATCGTGGAAATGGAGCGGGAACGGCTGCACGATGCCCTCGAGCGTGACGAACTCCACGCCCGGGCACGGCCCGAACGGCGCGATGCGCCGGTTCTCGGCGCCCATGTCGGGGTCGGCCAGCCGCGCGCCGCGCACGTCGGGGCGCGCGCTCCAAGATTCGATCGTCTCCATCCAAAACCTTTCGTCCAAGCAGGAGACGATACCACGAACCGCACCGAGCCGCTTGTACGAAATTGCGGGCGGAAGCCGTCGGTGGCGAAGGATCCGCGAAGTCGGCCGAACGGCCGACTTCGTCCGCGAGATGCAGAAGAAAAGCCGCTAACCCTTGATGATCTTGATCTTCTGCGACGCGGCACTTGTAGTTTTAAGAAAGGGTTCGTGGAGATACAGACGATATTTGGCCATTCCGCCGTTCACTTCATCCAGAAGCTCGTCGCCCAGCTCTTCCCTGAACATGCCCTCCAAGGCCTCCCGCACCTCGGAAGGAGCAGCCTCGCAGCCGTTTTCCCGAAGGAAAACCTCCAAGCGGTCGCCCTCCAGCGCCTGCCCGAACGAAGCCCTCAGGTCTTCGTCGTCCAACACCTTCCGGAACAATTCTTCGATGGTCTCCATGTTTGATCCTTTGGTTCGAGGGTATGCGTCCCGGCCGCGGCAAAAGCGCAAAGCCTTGCGACCAGTGTGAACGCGCGCTTCCGAAGCGGTCAAGCCTCGACGAACAAACGACCGCTCTCGCGCAACGAAAGACAACCCGCAAACCATTACAGCCGAAGGCGAAGGAGCTTGTCCGAACAGATATTTCACGTGAAACATCTGTACGGAGGGCTGCGTCGGCGGAAGATCTTCGGCCGACCGCGTCCCCCGGCGAATCGCGGCTTCGCTCGCTAGCGGCGCTCCAGCAGCGCGCCCTTCGTCGAGATCACCGCCACCTCGAACGGCACGTTCTTGCCGCTGCGCTCGAGCGCGGCGCGCGCCGCATGTTCCAGGCCGCCGCAGCACGGCACCTCCATGCGCGCCACGGTGACCGACGCGATGTCGTTGGAGGCGAACAGGGCTTCGAGCTTCTGGCTGTAGTCGACGCCGTCGAGCTTGGGGCAGCCGATAAGAGTGATGCGCCCGCGCATGAAGCCGCGATGGAAGTCGGCGTAGGCGAACGCCGTACAGTCTGCGGCGATCAGCACGTGCGCGCCCGCGAAATACGGCGCCTGCACGGGCGCGAGCTTGATCTCCACCGGCCACTGCGAAAGCTGGGAGGGCGTTTCTTCGCAAACCGGTTCGGCGACGGGGGCGGAAGCGGAAGGCCGGGCGGGCTTCGCCTCAGGATCTTCGGACGCGAAGAAGCGCGAGAGCGATCCGGGACAGCCGCCCGACAGGCGTGCGACCGAATTCTCCTGCGCCGTTCGAGCCTTGACCGCAGCCTCGTCGTAGGCTGCCGCCTCGCGCTCCACGAACGAGATGGCGCCGGTCGGGCACGCGGGCAGACAGTCGCCCAACCCGTCGCAATAGTCGTCGCGCAGCAGGCGCGCCTTGCCCTCCACCAGGCCGATGGCGCCCTCATGGCACGCCGCGACGCACAGGCCGCAGCCGTTGCAGGCCGTTTCGTCGATCTCGATGATCTTCCGCAGCATAGATTCCTCCCGAAACAAGTCGTCCTCTTCGCTATCGTCCGGGAGCATAGCATGGCTCGACAGCGCGCTGCGTTGGAAATACAACAAGCGGGAATTTCCCCTTCGGCCCCTTGACACGAACCTTGTTGTCCGTATACTTATGAACAGTTGATCATATGTTGAGAGGTTGACGGAATGAAGCCAGACAAGATTACCGAAGCGGCACCCGGAAGCGAAGACGCTCAGAACGCGCACGACAACGGCTGCTCGTGCGGCAGCGCCGAGCATGCGGGCGCGCCGAGCCCCGAGTGCATGCCCGACGAGGAGCTGCTGTACGACCTCGCCGACCTGTTCAAGGTGTTCGGCGACACAACGCGCATCAAGATGCTGTACGCGCTCATGGGCCAGGAGCTGTGCGTCGCCGACCTCGCCGAGCTTATCGCCGCCACGCAAAGCGCCGTCTCGCACCAGCTGCGCACGCTCAAGCAGGCCCGTCTCGTGAAGTTCCAGCGCGACGGCAAGAACGTCATCTACTCGCTGTCGGACGACCACGTGTACACGATGCTCGCCCAGGGCATGACCCATATCTGCGAATAAGCCCCGCATCGACCGCGGCACGGGATGCTTCGACTCCGCACCGCGCGCCCCCGCTCGCAACAACGCCGAAACGAAAGGACACCGCCATGCGAAAGGCATTCAAACTCCAGGATCTCGACTGCGCAAACTGCGCCGCGAAGATGGAGAACGCCATCAAGAACATCGAAGGCGTGAAAAGCGCCTCTATCAGCTTCATGACGCAGAAGCTGGTGTTGGAAGCCGACGACGACCGCTTCGAAGCGGTGCTGGACGAAGCTCAGCACGCCTGCAAGAAGTTCGAACCGGACTGCGTCATCCTGCGCTAACCCGCCGACAATCGAAGAGCCGCCCGCGCGAACGGATGTTTCACGTGAAACATTCCGGCGGCGCGGTGCGCCCTTCCCCGAACTGCAAGGTTGGAGATCATGAACAAGAAACAGAAACGCACGAGGAACCGCATCCTCCTCGCCATCGCGCTGTTCGTCGTCGTGTACGTCGTGGCGGAGCTGCTTCCGCTGTCGACGTGGCTCGGCAGCGAGACGGCGGCGCTATGGGCGGAGTTCGCGCTGTTCCTCGTCCCCTATCTCATCGCCGGCTACGACGTGCTGCTGCGCGCGGCGAAGAACATCGGCCACGGCCAGGTGTTCGACGAGAACTTCCTCATGAGCGTGGCCACCATCGGCGCGTTCGCGCTGGTGCTGTTCCCCGACAGCGACCCGCACATGGCCGAAGGCGCGGCCGTCATGCTGTTCTACCAGGTAGGCGAGCTGTTCCAAAGCTACGCCGTGGGCAAGAGCCGCAAATCCATCGCCGACATGATGGACATCGCGCCCGACTTCGCCAACGTGGAGCGCGACGGGCAGCTCGTGCAGGTGGACCCCTACGAGGTGGCCGTGGGCGACGAGATCGTCGTGAAAGCCGGCGAACGCGTGCCGCTCGACGGCGTGGTGCTGTCCGGCACGTCCCAGCTGGACACCGCTGCCCTCACCGGCGAGTCGGTGCCGCGCGAAGTGCGCGAGGGCGACGAGATCATCTCGGGCTGCGTCAACATGACCGGCCTCATCACCGTGCGCGTGACCAAGCCCTTCGGCGAGTCCACCGTCAGCCGCATCCTCGAGCTCGTGGAGAACGCGGCCGAGAAGAAGGCCAAGACCGAGAACTTCATCACCCGCTTCGCGCGCTACTACACCCCGGCCGTGGTGGGCATCGCGGTGCTCTTGGCCGTCGTACCGCCACTGCTGCTGGGCCAGAGCTGGTCGGAATGGGTGCAACGCGGGCTCATCTTCCTCGTGGTGTCGTGCCCGTGCGCGCTCGTCATCAGCGTGCCGCTGTCGTTCTTCGGCGGCATCGGCGGCGCCTCGCGCCTGGGCATCCTCGTGAAGGGCAGCAACTACCTGGAAACGCTCGCCGGCACCGAGACCGTCGTGTTCGACAAGACCGGCACGCTCACCGACGGCTCGTTCAACGTGGTGGCCATCCACCCGCAGGCGGGCATCGACCCCGACCGCCTGCTGTCCATCGCCGCGCACGCCGAGGCGTACTCGAACCACCCCATCGCGCTGTCGGTGAAGCAGGCGTACTCGGGGCCCATCGACCAGCAGCGCATCGACGACGTGCAGGAGCAGAGCGGCCACGGCGTGCGCGCGAAGATCGACGAGCACGTGGTGCTGGTGGGCAACGACAAGCTGATGAGCGAATGCGGCGTGGGCTGCCACGAGTGCGAGCTGACCGGCACCATCCTGCACGTGTCGCTTGACGGCGAGTACATCGGGCACATCGTCATCGCCGACGTCGTCAAGCCCGACGCGGCTGAGGCCGTTGCCGCGCTGCGGGCCGCAGGCGTGAAGAAAACCGTCATGCTGACGGGCGACCGCGCCGACGTGGCGGCCGCCGTGGCGAAGGAGCTGGGCATCGACGAGTTCCGCGCGCAGCTGCTGCCGCAGGACAAGGTCGCCGAAGTGGAGAAGCTGCTGGAGGAGACGCACGAGAGGGGCTCCGGCAAGGGCAAGCTCGCGTTCGTGGGCGACGGCATCAACGACGCGCCCGTGCTGACGCGCGCCGACATCGGCATCGCCATGGGCGCGATGGGCTCGGACGCGGCCATCGAGGCGGCCGACGTGGTGCTCATGGACGACAAGCCGTCCAACATCGCCCGCGCTATCGGCATCGCCCGCAAGACCATGGGCATCGTGTGGCAGAACATCGTGTTCGCCCTCGGCATCAAGTTCCTCGTGCTGGTCCTGGCGGCCGTGGGCATCGCCAACATGTGGCTGGCAGTGTTCGCCGACGTAGGCGTTGCCGTGATCGCCATCCTGAACGCCATGAGGGCGATGAACGTGAAGAAGTAAGCCGCTTGCGTCATCCGAGCGAATCGCCCGCGCCGCCCCGAGAGAGGCGGCGCGGCGCGTTGCGGAAGGGTCGCAGCGTCGCATCATCGCCCGAAAAACACGCTCGAAGGCCGTTTTGCGTGTTTTTCGGGCGA